>MDTD01067064.1_pt1 | contig 35747 bp, 27 predicted proteins | sample 811221 | NCBI WGS metagenome assembly MDTD01 (sample SAMN05326646, study PRJNA326480) | marine metagenome | isolation source: seawater | place: Pacific Ocean: South West | collected 2011
CACATTTTCCAAAAAGGGATCGATCTTGCAGGCGCGTGCTCGGCGAATAGCATCGTCCATATCGACTTTCACGCGCGTGCATTTATCATACGCCACGAAGCAAAACGTTTCAAACGTGTTTTTAATATCCTCGCGATACCGCATGAGCAGGCGCACGGCTTTGAATTTTGCACGCGCCAAGCGGACTTGTGTGACCGGTCTACCAACATTCTCAATTTCGGGAGGAAACACGGTACATTGCGGCATGTCGGGTTTTACCCTTTTCGCAGTCTTCTGTACCGGTTGACGCTTTTCGTGTTGGCACACGCACCGATGCAGTGCGCTCCACATTTTCTTACATGCCCCGATTTTTCAACGCGCACTTTTAAACGAAGATTTTATTTTTTTTAGAACAAATGCGAGATGTGGTTCACCGTCTTCGGACGGGGATGTCATTGTGAAAACGAGGACATTTTATGGGTCTGTTGCTGCAGCAGTGTGAGTTCGAGTATCTCGAGGCGTGACTGCTGGTGCTTCAGTACCTCCACGATATCCTGCAACAGCGGCGACAGCCGAGTTTGCATTTCGAGAACAATATCCTGTCGCGACACCGGCATTAATTCTTCGGCCCAGCTTTGCGCCTGCTCCACCCTGTCCACCAGCGACTGCAGTGGGGGGGCCACTTTTTTCTTCTCGGCTTCGATGCGGTCGAGTTGTTCCTGCAGAGCCTGCAAGTGCGCGCGGACCGATTCCATTTTTTGTTGTTTGTTTGGATGTCACGAAAAAAAAAGAGGCCATCTCTGCGTTGTTGGACGACCACCAAAAAATGCTGAGCGGAAGCAAAAAAAAAATTCGTCACAAAATGTCTATGCAGCGCACTCTCACCACCAACGGTCTTCCCGTCGCCATTGTCGGGAACACCGTGCAGACCGCCACACCCATTCGCACGGGAACGACGATCGTGACAAGCGGTGCCAACTCCGCAACGTCGAGAGACTTGTGGAACGCCTACGCCTTTAACACCAGCGCCGAACACGTGACGCTGCACATCGAGATCGGGTCGCCGCACTGCACCCTTGCGGTCATCATCCCTCCCGCGGGCAACGGTGGCGTGACGCGCGTGCTGACCAACCTCCCTCTGCCGCGCAACACGTCTATTCGCGGGTGGGCGACGACGGGGAACGTCGTTTACATGTACGGATTTGCGTCCAGCAGCAGCGTCTCGGATTGAAAGACCACCTCTAACCCTTTTTTTTTTTGGCAGAGTCAACAAAAAAAAATCTGTGTGTACAACATAAAAAGAAAAAAATGTTCCGGGCGGTGGCGAAGAGCATTTCGAATCTCGAGAACGGCGGAAAGAAAAACCTTCCGCTGCGCCGAACTTTTAACGCGTTCGCCACGGCGGCGCGCCAAGGTCAGCTGTTCGGCGGCGCGCGAACGCGAATCAGCAGTGAGCCGGTAAAATACTTTGACGTTGGCATTGATCATCCCGATCGCCACAACCTGTGCGCCGTTCTAAATGAAAACGGCAGTGTGGACGTATTTGTAAAAAACACCACCGAATGGCTCCGGATCGGCCTCCCCCCGCGTGGCGTACCCCCGACGCCGGCAATCGTCGACCTAGCCGTGGGAACTATCGGAGTCGTCGCAATACGAAGTACATCTGTGAGTGGATTTCTCATTGAGGGCAATTCCGGGATAGCGGAGCAAGGAATACACGAGGACAAAAACGCGAATTTCGTCAAGGTGGCCACGACGAATACTCCGCCGAACGAGGACGGTGACCAGTTGTATCGTGAAACTGTTGCGGTGGTGGACAAACTCAACAACAAGATCCTATTCTGGGTCTGGGACTGGGAGAACGCAATCTCCATTCCTCACCGGATTGGAGAGGGGGGCGTGTTTTTGGGGGTTACGCAGGGACCCAAAGGTGGGTTTGTGTTCATCGCGTACAAACGCGCTGGCCACGACATGCACACCTTGGGGTTTTGCAGAATTGACACGGAGGACCGCACACTTCACACTCATCGTCGCCCGTTTGTCGCCACTGCGTTTGCGTGTCAGGGCAATCGCGTGTTTTGCGGGACAAACGCTGGTCATATTACAGTGGCCACGGTAGGACCAACAGGATTTCGATTTAACAGCGTGGGAGACCACATGGACGGGACCGGATCAAACGCCGTATCGGATCTTTCCGTCGGCAAACACGGGCTTGTTTCGGTAGGCAAAATGACAATTCGCGTGTGGCAAGAGAACAACGGCAACTTCACGTGCGCGCGCGTGCTGTTTGTCCACGACAAGCGTATTCGCTACGCACGCATGCAGGAGAACGGGGCCATTCTTGCCGCCGGGTATCACGGGGTGTCGGTGTGGGCATGCAAGGGAGCTTGCCCGGTGTCGATGTCAAGTGTCGAAGAAATGGAGCAGATGCGAGACGACGGCGAAACGGTGAAATCATTTGCAATCACAAGTGGAGACGCCGACGGGGATCTTGTGTGCACTGTTGCCGATGGGTTGTGTGACGCGATTGAACGCGACGCCGACCACGCGTACCCCAAACACACAAAATTCGACGTCAAAGATCCTCTCCAACTGCGCGCTCTGTCACCACTGTGCAATAACCCGGAGGACATTGTGGCCAAGGCGGTGGCCATGGAAACCCAAACACCGGCCAAAGACCGATTGGTGGCGCTGTTTCGAAAACGCCCCTATCTGTTGTTCGCGGTCGCGGAAACGGCGTGGATGTGCATCAACGACAAGCCGAGCGCACAATCCGAGCACAGGGATTTTCGGTACGCAGTGGCGGCACTCACGACCCTGCGCCGATACATGGACGCGTGGCCGCTTCTGAAAGAAATGGAGTTTATGGACCGACCCAAGCGCAGCGTAAAACTAACATCGGCCTTAAACGCGGACGCTTGCATTCACGGCACCGGCGGAAAGCTGTGGAAATGTTTTTGGACGTACTACACCGCTTGCTGGTTCGCGGATGCCAACTTTACCCAAAAAATGAGCGTGCTTCCTTTTCTCATGGATCAGCCAAACAACAACTCGAAAATGCAGGCGGGCTGGTACAGCGCCCACATTAACATGATTGACAAAACCCGCGAACAAATTAACCGGCGCAAATCCGCCCAGCGATTCACCATGTACCGTCTCGATCCGCACTACCACGAGCGCGGGGGGGGGCGATTCGGACCAATTTTCAACCGTCAAGGACCCCTACGTCTCGGAAATCACGCTGTCAAAACCATATTGTCCCTTGACAATGGGGTCATCAGGATTGGTACGCCGCGAAGAAGACTGCGCGGCGGTGCCATGGCCAACCAATCCTGCTGGTACAAAGACCGCAGCAAGCGCGGACGGGAAGGCGCTTACTGGACCAACCGCCAAGAATGCGAGCGTTCGGGAAAATGTCGCTGGGACGACGCGTTTGCCGAGCACGTGAGCAAGGAGATGCAACCGTACCGCTGCGTCAAAAAGAATTGGGTCGCGCCCGGACCGACCGCCAGAAATCAGTCGTGCCACAGCCCGGGAGGGCAGCGAAGGCGGTCCAGATCGTCTTGCGATAATATGAACGCGTGCGTGTGGCACAAAAGAAATTGCGTAAATGCGTGTGACAGAATTAAAAAGTCGTCGAACTGCGTCAAGCGTGAAGATTGCGCGTGGTCGGGAGATAGATGCCGACGGCGCACCGGTCCGCCGCCGCCCCCGGCAAACAAACAGCAGAAACATCCTCCAAAGAAAAAAGCAGTCGCACCGCGCCGCGCTTCCAACGACTTTTACAAACAGTTTTACGAGGGTCAAAAAAGATCGTTTGCCGTGTTCAGACGGTACGAACACATGTTTTCTCTCCCTACCGACACAGAACCTCCGACCGGCAAACAACTGGTCGATCGCGGCGGGTACAAATTTCCGCCAGTCATTCTCGCCATTCGCGCCAAGCACGACACGGTTCCCAAAGTATTCGGAGACGGTTCCGGCGTGGCAAAAGCACAAGAGGCCATGTACGGCATGCACCCGCACGCCGAAGTTCGTTATCTCGTCGTAGACCGTGTGGAAGGCGAGAGCGACGATCCCACATCACTGTCGTTGTTTCATGTGTTGGACGACGTTCGGAGAGAAGGGCGGAAAATTTTGCATCTGTTCCTTTTGGCGCACGGGGCACCGCAAGCTATCACATTGGGAGATCCAAACGTGAACCATCGAGAACTCAACTTTGACAACATTGTAGCGTTTGCGAACAAACTTCAAGGGGTTTTGGCGCCGAAAGCGAGCATCATGTTGAATTCGTGCAAGACGGGCAGCGAAAACGTATCCATGTGCATCGCGGGTCGTCTTTCTGAATTGTTGCGCGGCGTCCCGGTGAGCGCGCCAACAGACAACGCCGGCAATTGGCAAATCGATCTGACATCGATGCCTATCGAAAGAGACAATACCGACATGTTGTATAAACCCCGCATTACAGACACCAGAGGCATGTATACGTACCGTGCGGCCGAGGGTGTGGGATACAGGGTGCGCACGCTCGTGAACGGAATCGAGCATGTCATAGAGAACCCCGATTCGCCGTGGCACACCCCGTTGCAAAACAATCCCCGCCCCGACACGCCCGTGTACAACCCCGACAGCAGGCCACCGAGCCCCCGCTACAGACCAGACAGCCCGAACTACGAGCCTCTCGTGGTTGCCGCCGAGGAGGACGACGATGATATCTAACGGGGAGGAAGGAACAGTTCCCCCGCGATAATGCCGTTGGGTGCGTGCACGAGCGTGGCTTTGGGAAACGTGTCGGCCAAGTGTTGCAAGATATGTGGTTCGTCGTCGAAAAACCAAAACGTCTCGGTATGCGCGCTTTTGCCGAGTGCCCTCATCACGTGCGTATATTTGTGTCGCGGTGTTGGGTAGATTTGCAGACTTTTCCACAGAATCCCGGGAAAGGCCACGTCCAAAAGCTCTTTGCACTTGTCGGGTTCGCTACTTCGCGAGCACACGTGCAACTGGTGGCCGGCGCGCGCCAACTCGTGCAACATGTGCGTGTGCGGCATCGGCACATGCTCCGCTGCGACGCGCGCCGCGTCGAACGGCCGATGATCGTACTCGACGGTGTATTGCCGCCACAGCGTTTTGTCCAAATCAAACAGTAGACGCCTCGGTAAGTTGTTCGTTTGAAGATGTCGAAACCAGAGAGGGAGCATTTTTTTTTTAGGGGCGACACAATATTGAGGGGAGTGTGAGCAACGACGAAAAAAAAAAAAAAGAAGAAATATAAACACATTTTTCGTTGCTTTCTTTAGGGCACCGGCTCGACACGACGCACGGTTTTGCCGGTCTGATCTTCTTTGAATTCGGTGTCCTCGTAGGCCTGCTCGTCCATTGCCCACAACATGGGGTTACCTAGCCGCGAGTCGGGTACCTCTCGCGGGGCCCGCATCCAAAACACCGACTGGTTGATTTCATTCGAGATGGTCAGGTTGTTGGCGGTCACCAACGCGCCGTAGTTTTCCGTGCAGGCGTCGAGAGCCATGTTGAACGCGCGCTGCGTCGGAAACTGTCCGAAGAAATATTTGTAGTAGCGCTCGCGGTTCGCTTGGATCTGTTCTCGCAACACGATGGTAATGTCCACATTGGTGCGAAAAGACGTGTCCAGATCCATAATGTACTGAAGGGTAAAGCACAAACCGACGTGCACGTGCCGTCCGTTGTAGAAGAGACGTTTCATCACCGGGCTTTTGAAGATCTTCTTTGCGTCGAACCCGCAATCGTCCAAGAAGAACAGGATTCGCCGAATGGGTTTGCTCTGTTTGATTCTTTTTCGTTGTTCCGTCACAACATTCTCAAACAGCGTTTCGCTAAAGTCCGAGTAAATCAGTGTGCGCGGCAAAAACGCTTGAAGAGTTTCGTTGGACTCATCGGTCGGCGACATGCCGATGGCCATGTCAATCAGGGGATCTCCGTTGGGTTTTTGCAGCTGTGAAAAGATGTGGGCCAGATATTTCAGCAAATGCGACTTCCCCGTACCCCGCTTCCCAATCAACAGTATGATGCTGCCCGGTTTTTTACTCAGATGCGTGTGCGCGTCCCACTTGCGGAGTTTGAGCTTCATGACCTTTTGCTTTTGGGAAAAGAAAAAAAAATCGGAACTACCAACCAAAAAAAATATCGGACCGTGATAAACAACATGTCTTTCTTGGCAGAAGGGGTACAACTGTTGGGAAATTGGCTGTTTCCGGAACAAAAACCCCCACCACCACCACAACTGACCGCGGGTCAGGTGAAAGGTCAGCTACTCGAAGAGAGATTGAACGAGAATGCGAAATTCGCAAAGGCGTGTGCCGGAGAAGTCGGCCGCTGCCCAAAGGGGTATCAGGAGATCAACGTGCACGCCCCCAGCAAAATGGTCAACGGTCGATACTATGTAAACAGAAACGGGCCGCGTAAACGATTCTGTCACAAATGGGACCCGTATAATATTTGCTCCATGTCGCACGTGTTTGGCGAAGGGTGGGGCACGCCCGAAGAGTCGGGGCGTTACTTGAGACTTCTGAAAGATCCACTGACGGGGCGAACCAGAGCATGCCCCGTGGGCGTGTACTGTCGGGACATGAAGCTCCCGTGGTGTAACGAGGAGAGGGGTGCGCATGCCTTTGACGGTTTGCCGGAAGGCACGACACAGTGCAAAGTAGGAAAAAGAAACAGCGGATCCGTTGGTCTAGCACGGGAGTCGAGGGAAAATTGCTCAGGGGAAAATTGCTCGTTATGCAACCTCGTAATACGACCATCCAAAAGCGATGATTTAAGCTGTGCAGCTACTCCAGATCAGCACTCGTGCAGGCGGCGCGGCGGCTGCAGTTGGCACGGGACGACGTGCCGAGCACGACCCACGCGAATAATAGGTCCTAGAGTTGGTCCTGCATACGCCCCGAACTGCGAAGACTTGGACCCCGAAAGACTGAAGTCCGGTAGGGAGTCCGCGTGCCGTTGCATGGCTCTGTTTGCGCCCAAATGCGAAGAAGAAAGTGCTTCTAAGACCGCGTGCGTCGATCCTCTCCTCGATAAGTTCACCGAGAACACGAGTTGTGCCCGCGTATTGCACGGCGTCGAGGAGAACGACGCCGAGTGCAGAAAATGGTGGGCGACCCTGCGTCTGGGCAACGCGAACGATGCCGAAGTGAAAAACGCGTTTATCGCGAATTACTGCAACAAGCACCCGAAGAATTTCGATTGTCGGTGCCACTTTCGCGGACGCGACGCTGACTTCCAACGTCTCAGAGAAAGCAACAAAGTTATCCCAGTAGCGTGCTGGTGGGGTGCGTGCAAAGACAATGCTCAATTTATGGTGCCCGCGCGAGATGATATGAGTTGTGATGCCAACATTCTAAATTGCGTCAACAATATACAGATTGAATCAAAACAATATATAGATCTGACAAATATGGACATTAATCAAGCACCGATCGAATGCAAACAAATCATCCAATCGGCCAAAGAGTCAGCCACCGGTTCGACCACCGGTTCGACCACCGGTTCGACCACCGGTTCGACCACTGGTTCGGTGTCGGGGGGTTCGGAGACGTCAGTGACAGCCCCAGATATCATTTCACGCACGCCCTCCGACTTTCCCGAGAAAGCGGACGATGATGGCGACAAGAGCAAACCCATAGACGGGGCGACGATTGGTCTGATTGCGGCCCTTGCGGTGTTGGTTCTGGCGGTGGGTGTCCTCTTCTTCCGAGGAAAAGTGAAAAAATAATTTGAAATTCGAGATCATTTTTTTTTGTTTTACACAAATAATGTTCCTGCGTGTACTCCTTGCCGCGACGACCGCGGCAAACTGTGCCGCGGTGCCACTATGCAGGCTCAACAATGCGTTTGACGACGTCGTTGTGTCATTCGGTGATACGGCCACGTTGCCGATAAACAAGCTCCCAGAGACGATCGCACCGCAACACGACACGCATGAATACGCGTGCGACGGAAACGCGTGTAACAATATTCAAAACGTACAGTGCACCCGCCACGATCTCAAATGGCGATGCAATATCGCGTACACAGGAGGGATCGATTTTTATCAAAAGCCAAGCGTTACGTGCGAAAACGGGGCGTGTGGTGTGCGGTGCCGCGTGCACGTTCGGGCAGACCTATTCAAATTGTCGATCGTTCAAAGTTTCATCGTCGTAATCAGCCTTTTTGTAATGATGTGCATGTTTGGGCCTCTCTCGCTACTCGTGTTCCTGATTTCCAACAACGATGATCGCACGAGCAGTTGGGACGATTGTTAAGGGGCGTTCAACAATCCCGCGTATCGTTCGGAGGAATGCACGCAAAGCATACGTTCATGGTCGCGCCCGGCATGGGTCCCACGTCTGTGACACGGCAATCGTTTGTGAGTCGATCGCATTTGTCGCAATGTTCCCATCGAATCGGTTCCAAGATGTCTGTCAATTCTTTCGGCGGCGCGGCGGCGGCGTTATTATCGGAACCGTCGTGCGAGGAAAAATACACAAGTACTTTATCACCGAATGTTTCTCTCCAACGCGTGTTGTGCAGTGGTAATTCGTCAACCATACCGCATTTGTCAAACGTTCTCTCCAACGAATACTCAACGCAAATCACGCCGTGAGCGGCCCGTTCAACGGGTAAAACGGCGGGACACCAGTTTGTGACTTTGTATCGCTCCAACAACACACATTCTCTCCCGTTCCTTGTGTCGAAAATAACAAAGACGCGTAGATTTCGATGCATTTCGATGTGTTTCAGAAATAAAAAATGACGGCCCGTCCTTGCGTCCAATCCCAACCATTTGCCCTCAACATCATCAAACAACGTCACGCGCTGGTTGAAGATATGTCCCGAATCCGGTTGGACTTTGCAGTGTGCCGTGGGTTCAAAGATACCGATCGTCGAGCGAAGGCGCACAGAATCGATCGTCATTTGCACGGGAATATATGTGCACGGAACACCGTCCATGAGTTTGGTGCGCTCTGCAATATATACAGTGTGCTATGCAGCGCGTGACAACATCAAATTATTATATGTCAAAAAATCATAAAAATGAGCGCGCGATTTTTTTAACTCGGGAAAAAAAATCTTACGAACAAAATTTTGTTGGACCCACATCAAAAATGGTCAACGCCAAGGAACTCGAAGCGTGCGTGCGGGGGGCCTGCGGCACGTGGTCGCGATCGGAATTTAAACAGTACCTGAAGTCCACCAAACTGTCGCCCGCGGAGCGGCGCACCGAGATGCGCAAGTTCTGCGCCTCGGAGAAGCAGCTGCGCGCACTGTGTGCGTCCGAGTGCTACTCGTGTTCGGCCGACGTGTTGGCGTGTCTCAAGACGAGTCATGTCCAAACGTGCGTCGACCTGCACAACACATCCCTCCGGGGCGGCGAGGCAGCTGCAAAGAAGAAAAAGAAAAAGAAAAAGAAGAAAAAGGGCAAACTGGAACGTCGGACCACCGAGGAGAGTGCGCCGCACTCGCCTTCTCCTTCGGGAAAACAAGTCCCGGGACCGGACACCATCCAACAGTGCCCGCAATGGGACACCAAGAAAAACTGCGTGACCGACGGGTTCAAAAAGGACGCGTGTTTGAAAGAGGAGGACGTCATCGGGTACGGGCGATCCAAACTCTCGGACGGGCAGTGCTACTCTCAAAAGAATATGCGGCAGTGGATCCAGAAAAACCGGAAAAGCCCCGTCACCGGTCAGGTATTCACAAACCACGATCTGAAAATCATCAAAAGTCCGATGAAGGAGGACGAAAAAGTGGTGGTGCAGAGTTTGACGTCGGCGGTGCTCAAACAATTCACGGCCGGGCTCTTGGCGTGGCAACAAAGCACGCAGACGATGGCCGCAGCGACAGAATCGACGGTCAAAACCCAAGCCGCCAAAATGGGCATCGGTGCGGCCGTGGGCGCCACGGTTGCGTTTTTCACGGGCGTGGGCGCCCTTGCAGGCGCTATCGGGGGTGCGGCGATGGCCTTTGACTGGCTCCGAAACAATATGATTTCGAAAGGGATTGATTTGGTCGTGTGGGTTGTAAAGTCGCCGAAAACCGCCATGATGTTTCTCTTCATCACCAAACAATTCATTAAGGCGGCGTGCAAGGAAGCCGCGAAATTATTCGCTCTGGAGCAGTACGAAAGAAAGAGCAAGTTTAAGCAGTACATGGGCAGTGCCAAGGGCATGTTGGGCACGATCGTGGAGGGAGGTAATATTAGTGTGGGATCGCTGATGCGCGCGGCCACGTCCGGAGAGACGTGGAAGACCATCTGGAAGAACGGCGGAGATTTCTGCGCCACGGCTGTCGCCAGTGCGATACCCGGGGGCGCGCTCGTCAAAAGCGGAGCCAGCATGATAGTGTCGGGGTGCGTGAATTGCGCGGAAGAAGCAAGCCGGACGGGCATTGAGCTGGCGGCGTACCAAAAGGACATTCAGACCGGAATGCGCTACGTGGGCGACATTTTGAAACTGGTGTTGGATCCCAAACAGTGCATGCAGGACAACGGGTTGATGCATTACGCTTCGTGCGGAGAGCTCGTGCTCAACGAGCGTGCGTGCAGGGGCGCCACCGAGTGCCGGTACACCGCCCCGGTCGGTACGCAACCCGCCAAGTGCGAGGAGGCGTGCGGGGACATTGGTGAAAAAAATAGGTGCAATGACGCTCCGTCGTGCAAATGGTCCGGTTCCAAATGCAGTGCAAAAGGTTGGTTTGGCGGCGGCGACGACATCGCGTCTACCATGACCTCGGACGAGGCTTCGGTGGTGGCGCGACAAGAAAAACGGCGCATTTTGGCGACGGAGCGCTCTTCGGGCACCAAAAACGTACGGGCGCGTCGTCGACTCAATGCCTTTGTGCAACGGCAACGGTGCAATGACGAGTAGGCGCGATAAGTGGGTTTTTTTTTTGGGTATTATTTTTTTTCTTCCGCCCGATGAAAAGAAAAATATGGGCAACACTTGTCCCGCGCCACACTCCCGTCACGAACCTTTTTGCGAAACATTGCACCAAGATGTTGCAAAATCCGTACATGTTGACGAAATGCTCAATAAGATTAAGAAGGGCGATCCAAGAGGCGCCGAACGAGCCGAACGAGCCAGATGGAAAAAATTGTGCAGTTGCTTTGATGGACTAAAAACCGACGAAGAACGACGCAACTGTGCGAGCGGAACATGGGAATGTACCGCGAATGGCAGAGAGGAAGCGATAAAGAACCCAAATTGCATTGGATGGGTCGAGTATGCGGACGCCGTGGCAATGAAGGTAGCAGCAGAGAGGAAAAAAATAACAAAGGAACCAGTGAGATTGTTTTATTACACGGGCGGCTACGGATGTATTCCCACAGCAGCACAAAAAAAGCAATGTGAAGACAGAGGCCAAAAGGCAACCTGCGACTCGTTCGGTAATTTTAATGGATGCCCTGTTTCGAATACGCCATCTAAATACATAAAACAAATAATAAATAGTAGGAAAAACGAGATGGTTCTGGCGCATGCACAGTCAGCGGGTATTTGTTCTGGCAAAAAATCATCATATAACACTATATGTGGGAAATTGGAAAAGGATCCTTGTGAAACCGACCCCGCTGCACGCGAATTGTGCACATGGAAACCTTCAAGGGTAAAGGTAACGTGCGAATCGTATCTCGACTCCAAGACTGGCAAGGCAATTTGTAGGTACGGCAGCTGAGCCTCTGAAAAAAAAAATCCACGAACAAGTCTATCCTCAAATTACAAGTACGCCCATGTTAGCACTCACAGAAGCGGTCGTTGGCCATGAACACGTAGTGTTGGGCTCTTCCGGGCAACTCCTCGACAAAGTGGCGCACGTAGGCGCGCGGCATGCGATGCCCCTCGGGGAACTCATCCCATGCCGTAGTCACGCCGCTGTCCTCGAGAGCCCGCAGCGTACGATAGAGCTTCCACTCGAGTCCGGCCCGTTCGAGCGGACCCGTCAACAGCGTGCGCTCGCACGCCATCGCGCACCCTTCCTGTGTGTTGGTGCGCTCCGACATGTAGTACGTGCGATCCCCGTCGATCAACACGTTGCTCTCTTGCATGTGGTGCCCCGCGAGCTCGTGGACCGCCACGACGACCATGTCCACTTCTCGAAACACTTCGAGTGTTTTTCGTTGCATTTCGAGCACGCCGGTGTCGGGTATGTACTGCACCAACGCCTCGTTTATCGAAGTGTCGGTAATGCGCAGCGACCAATCTCGCTTGGGCTGAGCATCGTTACCGAGTGTTTGCAGGCTCCACGCGAAGGCTTTCTTTAAAATAGCCAGCGCTCTAGTCTTGCTTCCGCCCAACAGTTTCTCGGGGTACACGTCCAGCGCCGCAATGTAACGGGGGTGCTTCAACTTTCGAATCTCTGCGGCCAGTTGGCGAGCTTCGGTCAACAAATCGGTGCGGGTCAGAACCACACTGGGCGAAGAGAACCGCTGCCAGCCGCCGTTCATTTTTTTTTTTCATGCGTGTTAAAAAAAAAATGAACCGGTTCTTTGTGCGGCGACCACGTGCGACGGGGGTGAGAATCGATAATCATGCCGATGAAAATGTCGGACCGCGACTGGGCGGTGGCGGCGGAAAAGCGGCGAAAAGAGAACCGCTGGTCGACTTTATTCACGGCTCCGTGACGATTTCCGCCGAGAAATCTCGCACGACGAAAAAGAAAAATCTCGGGGTTTTGATTGAACGGAGCATGGTGTTCACTCCCGCGACCAGCTTTCCCTTCGGCGAGGCGGCCAAGCTGATTGGCGTTCAAATCTACACCGGAGAGGACAATGAAACGTGGCGAGGAAAAGGTGGCAAACAATCTAACCGTTTGGCGACGGACGCAAAGCTCAACGAGACCGGGGCACTGACCGCGACGCTGAAGACGTACCACTGCGCAAGATGTGGCAAAAACGTCTACCCCGAATCCAACAAATCCGGCGACAAGCACGGGATGTGGGACGACGTGATGTACTTGCCGTGCCGCATTCGAAGAGAGGGCGGCGACGTCGTGATTACATGCGCTTCCAAATTGGAGGGCGACGTCAAGCTCATGGTGGGGTCGAAATCGCACACGGCGTCGATCGCGCAATCCACGCGGCGCGCAGGAGACGACGGCGAATGGGAGTCCCGAGCCGCATCTGCCACCATTCCGGCACCGGTCACGGCAAGAGTGCGCGCGCACTCTGCGCACGTGTGCGGGGCCGAAAAGCACTGGCCCACCGAGAGCATCTCCGTGTCGGCCAAGGCGCATTGCGTGACGCGAAACTACGGCGACGCGGTCTTTGTGTACCCGAATCTTGTACGGTGGGAAGACCCAGCGGGCGACTACTTGAAGAATCGTCCAAAGTATTTTGCGTTCGAAGCGGTGGAGCGCAGTGTGGCGCTGAAGGACGTTGGCTACAACGACGTGAATTTCCGACGCGTGGACAGCATCGACACGCCGGATTTGTCAGACATCAAACTCGAATCGCTCGCGAGAGTGCGCATTTCACAAGCCTTTTGGGAGACGTTTCCGCCGGGAACGCCGGAGACATACACGGCGAGCGCGGTCAGCGGTGGTCCTCCCCGGCGGGGCGTAAAGGATTTGAACACCAAAGCCCTCATGGACAAGTTCTGCGCGTGGTATTCGAAAAACGGAGGAGGTGTCGCAGGACTGCCGGACGTGGTATGGGTGGGCGAGGGGACGGGCACGCACCCGGTGCAAGCCATGTACTCTTCCAACGACGACGCCGGCGCGTTGATTCAGCGAGCCCGCACGATGTCGAACGCGACGCGGGAGGAGCGAAAACAAGAAAAGAACACAGCACGAAACGCCGAAGCCAACGCGGTCGCGGCGGAGGTCCGGGACAGGCTTGCTACCGAGAACTGGGACGCAAGCGCTACCGAAGACATTCGAACTCTCTTGCGCAACTTGGATGACCCGGTAAAACGCGCGCCGTTGCTGCGACAGACCGCGGGAGTGTATGGGTATCGAACGCGCATGGGTCGCATTCGGGAAAACATGGAAAAGCGAGAGCAACGCGCGTTGGACATGGCACAGGCGCAGAAAGAAAAGGAGGAAAGGCAGGCAGAACGCGAGGCACAGAGAATCGCCAAGGCCGAGCAGGCGCGCTTGGAGATGGAGGCACGAAAAGCACAGCGCGAGGAAGAACTCCGACAGCGCCGCGAGCTGCGAGCCGCAGAGGAGGCACAGGCAAGGGAGGCGAAACAGAAGGAAAAGTTGATGGCAAGACGCGAGAAAACGAATGCCGCGGTTCGCGGTTTGCAAAAAGCCAGAGAAGAGCACCGGGGCGACGGCATCGTCGAGGAGGGCATTGCGCACATGTTGCACTGTCTCACAGCGGCGGTGGTGGAAAGCGACGACGACGAGAGCGACGACGATTCGGAGGCGGCGGCGGGTACCGGATATCGTTGCAAGGTGAGTACGTTGATCGGGGAGGGGGCACACAATTGGGCGGGACGTGTCGCCATGCTCGTCAACAAATCCGCACGCGAAGCCGCGCGATCCGAAGAAAAAGCCGTGCGAGAAAAGGAGTTGCTGGGTCAAAAAAAGGAGGCCTTCTTGAAAAAATTATCCAAGGAGTGGAAAAAATTCGCATTTTACGACCAAGCGGTACGCGTGGACACGCTGGCCGACCTGCAGCGATGGGAACACGATCTAAAAATGCTGTCGAAACTGAAGCACACTGGGTTTGCAAAAGAGTACACGGGAAAGGATTCGACGGCGCTGGCGCAAAGATACGACGAGTGGCAGGCTGCTCAGAAAAAGGCAAAACGGGACAAACACGTCGACGCGAATTTGAGACGAGTGCTTCGAATCGTACCGCACGTCGATGACTCGGCGAATCTACTGAAAGCACTGGGCGACGTGCTGAAGAGCGATTCTCGCGCCAAATATCAAAGCGACCTCGTCTCACTGCTGGAAAAAGAGCTCGCCAAGCTCGGGATCGCTTCTTCGATCGACGCATTTGCCGCATCTCATCACACGCGGTTGGTCGAACTGTACGACGAAAACACCGTGCTGAACGATTTGAAACAGTGGTGCAAGCGGGTCGACTACGTTCCCCAAGAGGACAGTGTCTGGGGTCGAAGAAAACCGGGAGACATCGGTTTTAACGCGTTTGCGCGTGCAAAGCTGGTAAAGAAATTCGAACGCGACGCCGAAGACAAGCATGCGTGGTTTAAATGCTTTGCGAAGAGACCACTGGGTGCCAAAACACGTCCCTTTCGCGACGAGAACGAGTTGTTGAATTACTTTCGCCGCGGCGGTGTTAAAAATAAATTCCGTGGACCAAGTGGGTACTTGGGGTGGTACATGAAAGACGGTCAAGTCACGCACATGAGTTTTGACGACTGGACGCGCCGCGTCAACGAGGACTACTACGCGGACAGACGAGAAAAAGAACAACAGAAAAAAGCCGCGAAAGCCGCGAGAGAGGCCGAGCGGGCGCAAAAGAAGAAAGCGAAGGAGGACGCGAAAGCCGCGAGAGAGGCCGAGCGGGCGCAAAAGAAGAAAGCGAAGGAGGACGCGAAAGCCGCGAGAGCGGCCGAGCGGGCGCAAAAGAAGAAAGCGAACACGTACGCACCGACGCGGCAAGAAGCGTTGCAACGATACAGGGAGAAAAAAGTAAAAAGAAACGCGCGGTGGAATGCAGCACTCGCCGCGAAAAGCAGACACGAGGCGGCTTTGCGGTCGGCTCATCCGGACTGGAAACACGGCCAATTGCGCAAGGAGGTTCAGAAACAATTAAAGAAGGAACATCAATGGTTCGTTGCGGGAGGCGGGGAGCAAAAGGACGAAATCAAACCCCGGCAACCGTTCCCGTACCAGAGTGCGCTATCGTTTTTCATCAATCCGTCCACGCCGATGAACCGCATGTTGGTGGCGTGGCGAACTGGAAGTGGTAAAACCGCCGGCATGATCAAGGTGCTCGAGGCCTACCGCTACGACGCGCGTCCGAAAATCCTCGTATTTCCGAAACAGTCGGTCGTGGACAACTTTTTCAGAGATTTGTTGGGGTTTGACAACTTTTACCGCACGCACATTCTCAAAGTGCTCGAGTTTGAATTAAAAATGGAGACGCCGGACGGGAAGAAGACCTGCTGCAAACGCGCGGCCAACCACGCGCGCAAGCGAATCATACTGAACAACATGCTGGGGAACAAAATCGGAGACGACGAGATCAACGAGGCGCGTGACATCCTCGAAATGGAGCAAAATTCCTTTCGGCACGCCATCAACGGAAAGCACGCCGACCCCGATCGCAGGCCCCCTCCCAAGACCGTGCTGAAGGCTTTACGCGAGTTGGCCACGAAAATTACACAGGCCAAACACGACGAGGCCAAGAAAGAGGCCCTGATCGACAAGGCATTGCGACAATCCAACATGCAAAAATACGCCTTTTATTTGAGACAGCAGATGTGGCCCGACATTCTCATGCTGCGCGCACCGCTGACCGTGTTCACCTACAGCCAAGCGGGCGGGGCCATGGCCGTGAAGAAGGACGCTCAGTGTTTCAAACTGCGCGTCCAGAAGGATGGGAACAATCCCTTTGCGGACGCAAGTGGCAGTGATAATCCGTACTCTCATTGCATTACCATCATGGACGAGTTCCACAATATCAGCGAACGCTACAGCGCTCTGCATCTGCGTGAGAATCTGGCGAATCTCAAAAAATGGTTGACCGAGGCGAAAAACGCGATCGTTGTTGGTTTGACGGCCACACCCATCATTAGCAGGGCGGACGACGCCGAAGAATTGCTCAGCGTTATTCGGGGACCGGGAAAGAAGAAACGCACGAACGAAGGATTCATCACGTACTTCAACGATCTCCACGCGTCTCTCTACCCCACCGTGTCCGATATGAGGGGCAACCCAAGCCCGGACACGTACGGTCGCCGAATCGAGGTGGACATGCGCAGCGAGTACGCGGAGAATGTTTCGGCAGATTCGGACCAACCGCCCGCATACACAACGGCACTAGAAACGTACAAATCGCGCGCCGCGCGCCTGTTCGGAGATCTCGACGTCTACCGGTCCATCATGGAGTCCAGCGACGCCAAGATGCTCGTCCCGTTCGGCACCAGTGACGAGGAAAGAGACAACTTCTTCAAACACTCTCGCGTCATGGGAGCCACACTGGTGACGTACGATTCTCGGCGAAGACGCTCGGGTGAGTATAAAATTTCCAAACGGCAAAATGAAATTGTCGTGAGGAAGAAGAAGGGGGGCTCTGGCGGCGGAGACGAAGAGTTGGAACTCGAAGCCAAAGATACGTTAGAAATCAATGGAACAAAAACGCCACGGTTCGGTAACACTTTTCAGTCGAAAACCGCGTTCCTGCGGTCCACATTTCGAAAGGGCGCGAAACTCAGCGGAACACCGGCGGCCCGAATCGTTGTTCCGTCGTTACTCGCAGTACAGCGGTACACCTATACGTACAAAGACAACAACGACAGAGACGGTCAGCGAAAGCGCGTCGTCAAATCCGATTTCAAAAACGTTCGCATCGCGTCCGGCACCAGCATAGAAATCCCCACGAAAAACCTGCAGCGTCGGATGTGCCAGTACTGCAACATCTCCAAAACAAACTACACCAACACGGAGAAGTTTTACCCAGAGCACTGGGCACTCATGTACCCCAAACTGGCCGCAGTGGTTAAATACATTCTGACACAGACGCACCGCATACTTGTCCTCGTCCACCCCAACTGCGGATTCAAGGCCATACGAGAGACAATGAACCAACTTGTTCGACCCAACAGTGGTGTAGCGCTTGCGGGAGAGGAAACACTCAACCCGCGATGCCCGGACCCCTTTCGGCTCGAACTGGACAGCGCGCAGGTCCCGCACGGGTACGACGTGGTGGAAGACCCTCCCATCTGCTTTGGCAAAACGCGACTGTCCGTGAAAGATCTGCTGATACACCTTCGCGACAGCGGAACGCGCACAGAGAAACTCGTAGACGAGGACAGCATGCGCACCAGCGGCGAGAGAAAGTCGAGGAGGTCGGGCAGAGTAAACTACGCCGAGAGTTCCGACGACGAAGACGATAGTTCCGACGACGACGACGGCGAAGCATGGACCTCGGACGAAGAAGAAGAGGAGGACGACGACGGAAAGATCGAGGCACTGGACGACGAAGACAAGGCGTTGGCGCGGGACGGTGAGGGAAACATTGTCACGGGGCCACGCGATCGCAGCAAAAGACGCGTCGCAAAAACGCCTGTCGAAAGAAATATTACGTTTGCGGGAACAATGCACCGCCCCGAATTCGAGATGATCCGCACCAAACGATTTCCACCCGTCATCATGGACAGACGGGCCGTGCGCACCATGGCCGAGGATGCGATCGAACAGGCCACCACGGCACGCGAAGAAGCAAAGGACCGACGATCGACGCGACTGCGAAAGAAAGACAAAAAGGACTACAGCGAGTCGAGCGCTTCAAAGGTTCAGTATGCTGTGTATCTGCGCGACGGCGGAGAAAAAATTGTGTTTGAAATGAAGGACGCGTCCAAGACGACCACGTTCAAAATAACGTACAACATTGTGGTGAACCACGCACCGGAAGAAAAGTCTTGCTTTAGCACCCTGTTCGAGAAAACGTGCTCGGGGCAGCGGCTCGCGTTTAACGAGCAGGAGATCCGGACGCTCGTGGTCAACGCCCACGAGTTTGGCGAAGGTGTTAGCTTCTTCAAAGCCCGTGAAATCATCTGCGTGAACCCCGCGCTGCGCTACGCCGAGCACAAACAGTGGATCGGGCGCGTGCTGCGATCGTGCGACCAGCCGGGCAAGCCGCTGACCATTACGACCTTTGTCGCCAAGGGAACATCGGATTTCAAGACGGCCGACGAGTACGCGTGGGAAAAGCTGCAGCGCGACGGAAAAACGTTGGACGCGGCCATGCGCGAGATTAAAACGCAATCCATCGAGTACGATGGCAGCACCCTGCTGTACAACGACTTGCCGACGCCGAAAAGGCACAAACGTTCCCGCAGCAGTTCGCCCGTCGGATCGCCGATCGGTTCACCCATCGGTTCGCCGCGCGCCGCGTCGGAAGACAAACGATGCGCCCACTGTGCCAAGTATCCCGAGGCCTATTCCTCGGCGTGTTTGCACGATTGTATGGGGAAAGGGTTATAAATAAATAATAAATGCAAGAATTTTTTTTTTTGCATTCTGTTTTAAGTCGTTTGCTACCACAAGGTGGACGCGTAGTGATCGTCGTCGATCGTCGAGTATACAAGACCCTCATCCGCCAAACGCTCAATGGTCGCTCTCGTTTCGCCCTCGGTCAGCGAAAGTCGTTTTGCGATGTCGTCCACAGCAATGCCATCCAATATTCCCGCTTTTTTGGCCCGTTTTTCTTCGATTCCGGAGGCGGGCATATACAGATATGTCGAAAAGAATTCAGACATGCGTGCGATGGTTTCTTTGCCCACGACGACCTGCGTTGCCTGTGGTTTTTTTTGGGCCCGTTTTTCTTCGATTTCGGAAGCGGGCATATACAGATAAATGTGTTTAGAGCCAAGGTACAACAGCTGATCTCGAATCGATTCCCACGGCACAGCGTAACTACTGGTGTACCCGTCCACGAGCCAAATGGCCTTGTTTTCTTCGGCCGTCAACGGTTCACCCGTCAGCTGCTTGACCAGTATCTGGTGGTATGTTATGCCTTTCGGGGAAACGAACTTTGGGCTTGGGCCGTTGTCTCGAGCAAAGTATCGCAAGGCGCTTTTTCGAAACGCTTCGGTAGGAGAACCACGCGAGCGGTGCACGCACATCAATATGAAAAGGGCCTGCTCGCCGCAGTCCATGAACGGACCGATGGGCCTGTTGGGTTGTGGGCAGCCTTTTTGATTCGTCGTCATGTGCATCCGCCGGAGCACATCGGTGGTCAGATAGCCGGCGTCTTGAAACACTTCCGTAGGACGACCCTCGTTTTCCACGACGAGCGTCTCGAGAACACGCATGGTCTCCTTGCAGGAGGTCACTTCCTTAACGTAGAGTTCAAGGCGTTTTGCGGGAGCGTCCACGAGCACCGCGGCGTGATTTTGTTCGACATGCGAGTCGAACGCGTCCCAGCTGCCAAACACGGGCCCGTCTTTGCCACCACAGGCAGCACACCACAACTCACAATGTGCCGGCGACGAGGTCGACGAGGTCGACGAGGCCGACGAGACCATGGGAGGTGCATTCACGCCCTTGTCGCTATTTTTCGCAACGACGCAGCACTTCGAACGCTTTGGAGCGGAAGGCGGTGCACCACCGCTCCCGCGCTCAGGTCTGCGCTTGTCGCCACCTGACGAAGCCATCACCGTATGATATTAGTCGTACCTTTCCCCCCGCCGCTATGCGGCACCCTCTTTTATAAAATAATGAGCGCGCGACTTTTTACTCAGCCCTTTGTGATGATTGACCTCCTCACTGTGCCCGATATACTTGTCTCCCTGTATTGTAATAAATATAAAAAAAATGAAGGCTTTTATGTATATTTTAACATCAACATGCGTTCATAAAGAGCAAGGCCCGACCGACGAGGGTGGTTTGGGATTTCAATCGTTGGAGCCCCCGGTACATAGGAGCTGTTTTTACATCGCACATCACAAAAGATGATGTCCTTTTCGTTTCATCACATGCGCCCCCTCACCATCTATCCGGAGCACAAAAAGGGGGTTATCTCACACGATGGTCGCACGATGTGCACGATTCACGAGACGATGCACCACTGGCTCGTGCTGCACAACCTAAAAAGTAACGTACACCGAGGTTTGAAAGATAAGAGCGACGATGAGAGAAAACCTTTGGTGGACGCTGTGTGTTTTTCAACATGCGACCGGTTCGTGTTTGTCATGGTGGGGCATACCATCGAACAGTGGTGCGTGAGCACGCGTAAGCAGGAGAACGAGTGGCACCTTCCACCTGCACCCCCATATATCGAGCCGAAGAGTCTCACATGCTCGGAAACACACGTCGGGTTTACAATGGAGCAGTGGCATAATCCCGAGCACGTTCGAGCACAGGTATTGGACATCGCGTCCGGGGTGCTGCACCCGCTCGTGGGTCCGAATTCGTTGGACGACGATACGTATACCATTGCGTTTCAGCCACACGGGAATCACATTGCAACTGCGCACGGCGACGGTTTCGAGTTGTGGTGCGCGACGACTTTCGAGCGGCTCCGCGTCGTCGAGATCTTTGGCAACACCTTTACACTGTCCTATTCCCCATGTGGCAGGCGTTTGGCCTTGGGCGGGCGCTTCGACTTTGACCACGATTTCATCCCCGACTTGAGAGTGCCCCATTGTGGCGCCGGGGGCCAAGTGCAGCTGTGGGCTGCCGGAGATACTGTCGAGAGTTACGTGCACGTGGACGATCTGTTCAGCACCGACGAATCTGCCTGTTTAATAAGCGTGGCGTTTTCGCCGTGGTCCGACTTTGTACTGGCGTGTGACTTTGAATCGCGCTATTACGAATGGGAGCTCGACCCGCGGCGTCTTGTCTGCGAGGAGCATGTCGACATCGGTCTCGAGTCCTGCGCGTACGACACCAGAGGAGAGAAAGTTGTGTTTGGGGGGACGAGTGACACCGCTGTCGCAAAGTTGGCGTTTTGCGGCAAACAGAGACGCCAATTCGTTTCGAGGCACAATTACAGTCTCCGGTTGCTCCACAAGCAGCGGTGGTGGCCCGAAGACATTACGAAATTCTTGCGGACGTTTTTGATTTGCGAGTACTAAGCAAACCCCCAAAACATATTTCCGGTAATCCCATGGAAAAAGACATCTCGAATCACACCGTCCGGGGCGAGTGCTCGTACCAGCGAACGACCATTCCGTAGCGGGATATCTCGCAAGGGGTAGTTGCCCCTTCCGGTATCTCGTAACAGTACGGGATACCACATATCTTGCTTGTGCACGCCTCGGAATTTGGACCATGCTCGCTTCCCATTGATTTGTTGCACCACGGTTTTTTCCCGAAAAGACCATATTCGAGTGATATACGGATTCGCTTTGTTGTCGCTCTTGCTCATGACGCAAAGGTTGCCGCGGTACCACCACACGCGGGTTACACAATGACGCCAAGGGTCGTGCCGCAAGCATACGTCGGGAAAATACACGCCGCTTGTCGTCAAGACCACGATTTTTTGGTCGTACTCGTGCTCCCCGTGAACCCCGTACACGACGACGTGCGGTCCAGTAAAATCGGCCACCGAGAAATACTCACTCCACCACGACGCGGTCGAACAGGAAAACCCCCAACTGCGCAGTATCATGTCATCGCTGGTATTCTCCTCGCGTCCTCTCTTCATGGAAAATATGCGTCGCACGTACGCCCCGTACGGTAACACGGCGGGGAAAAACGCGATGGGGAATCTAACCGAGGGCAATACACTGCCAAACACATATTTTTCTCGCAATTCGATACTCTTGCACGCACATAGTGTGGGCGAACGACACTGGCATTTTTTAAATGTCTTGTGAAGCACGAGCATACCTTCTTTCCGCGTTTCTGTATAAAAACTCTGATTGCCCACGTAAATATGCGGCCTTTTCCATCGGTCCACGTAGACGTTCAACGGGATCATGGGTTTCACGGAATCAGATATATTTATTGCAGTGTGCGCGCATCGACACGTCAGGAGCAAATTCGGCCAATAACTTGCCACAACTTGCAGTATTTCGTCGGGGCAGTCTAAAAGATGCATTTTATTTTCCGTTCAAATAAACAAAAAAAAGAACGCGGCGGAACGCAATCTTTTTTTTTGGCGCAATTCAAATTGCACCCCATTTCATTACCCCCCCCCCACAAAAAAATATGAACTTTGAAGTTCCCGCACTGGAGTTCATGGACCCCGGGCAGTCCGCACCCCAAGGACAGTCCGATGCTGCCGGTGTGACGTGGAGCGTCGCGGAAACGAACGCCGTACAGGTTAAAAATCATATTACTCTCGTCATTCCGGGGAACCGCGTATTGATGTTTGGGGGGTACAATGCCGCCAACATGAACCGTCTTCTTGTACAAAGAGCAGAGGGGCCTCCCGAGTGGGAGGAGATTCAGACGCGAGGTGGACCGTGTGCTCTGAACGGTCACTGTGCGGTTCTCGTGGGGAGCGCCGTCGTTATAATCGGAGGATGGGACGGCGAGCAGGTGAGTTCTGGCGTGTACGCACTGGACACCGAAACGTGGACATGGGAGACGTGGCCTGTACAGCTGGCGGCCAATATGTGCTCGGCTATCTTTGCTCAGGGCCAAATCTACGTGTTTCGAGGAGGCGACGGGTCGGCGTACTACAATGATGTGTTTACCATTCACCCGGAAACGCACGAGCTGCAAACGGCCGAGGTACACGGAACTGTTCCCCCGCCGCGCGCCAACCACGCGTCCGTGCTTATTGGCGACGACATGTACATTATCTCAGGATGGAACGGCACGGAACGATTGCGAGACGCGCACCGTTTTCATATACCCACGCACACATGGCACACACAGAAGCCTCCTCCAATCGCGACGACAGGTGCGACGGCTTCGCACTACCGCATGGCCAACGTGCGCGATTACATCGTGCTGTGTGGAGAAGGCAACGACGACATACACATGTATGATGTTGTGCGCGACGAGTGGACGTCACACACGCCCGCTCGAGGGGTCGATTACGTGCCGTCGCCCCGATCCTTTCTTCCCGCGTACAAAAATCGTAACGGTCATTGTGCGCTGACCTTTGACCCGCAGCACCCTCGTCTAATTATATCGGGAGGCGTTATCCGCGAAGAGGATGGGACGTTCACGTACCCTACGGAAACGGTTGTTCTCGACTACGGCAACGTAGCACCCATCGTACGCGTGGACGCTCCACGCCCGCGTGTTGCGGGGTTCGAGGCTTTTTTCGACGATGAGACGTTTTCGGACGTGTGCATGCGCATTCAAAGCGAGACAGCGCCGGAGCGACTTGTTCACCTTCACCGTGTCGTGCTGGCCACGGCTAACGAGCGTTTTCGCGCCATGTTTTCTCACGCGTGGGGCGACTCGGAGGGTACTTTGAACATCAATTTAGAGAGCCGGGTCTCCACCGACACGTTTTGCACGATGCTGCGCTACCTGTACACTGGCCAAGTACGCGAAGACACCACTGACAACCCCGTGAATTGGTTGGACATGCTTGTTCTTGCGGACGAGTATCTGGACGATTATTTGAAGCAACTGTGCGAAGTTCATCTAAAGGAGTACGCGGACAATGGGTTTCCGGGGACCGTTCTGCAGTACGCTCAGCGCTACCGCGCGGACCAGCTGCTCGTGTACTGTCAGTACCGCCAGTTTTATGCGTCCTGAAACATTCCGTTGTTTCAAATTTCGCAGTATTGTGTTTGGAGTTCGCATTGCATCAACAAACAATGTGCCACCGACTCGAAGATTGCCCCACGCTGCAACTCGAGAACCCCGAGCGATGGACGCTTCAGGGCCACTCCAAAGCCGGGGAGCGCACCGGATTCTGGCTACACCCAGAGAAAATCGTGCTCGACGCGGGGCTCAGCACCTACCGCACACCCAAGGCGGTGTACCTGACGCACAAACACACCGACCACACGAGCTCCCTGCCTAACATCCTGTCGTCTCGGTCGGGCCTCCGTCCAGTCTACATGCCAGAACCCGTGCTCCGACCGCTCGCGGCCCTTCAAAAGGCCATACGATGGTTATGCGACGGGGACGAGGAGCCGGACACGTCCTCCGCACTTCAAGCGCAGGGATGTGACCCCCACATTGTGGAACCCGGCACTACATTCAAAGCAACGAAAACCCTGCACGTCGAAGTGCTCGCCGCCTACCACGACACACAGAGTGTGGGGTACGGTTTCAGTCGAGTGAAGCACAAGCTGAAGCCAGAATTCTCTAATTTGCCGGGCAAAGAGATCGGGGCCCTTCGCAAGGCGGGTACGCAAATCACGGAGGAAGTGCTGGTGCCGCAGTTGTGTTTTTTTTGCGACTCGAATATCCGAAATCTTCGCGATCACGACGAATGGCGTAAGTTTCCCGTCATTGTATGCGAGTGCACGGGAGCCGGAAGTCCAACGCCCTCGCCCCACCACACAAGCCTCGAGGATCTTGTGCCCGTCATTCAATCCGCACCGAACAAGCAGTGGATTCTGATTCACACCTCCATGGCCTTTGACGAGAAGAAAAATGGAGAGGCGCGTCTACAGCAAGTAGGACTGCGCGATATCAATGTACATTTTTTTTAGAGTTTACATTTACATGTAATTTAATAATCGTCGCCGTCGGAACAGTTGTGGTAGTCCGATTCGACCATGATTACTTCTTCTTCGTACACTTCTTCTTCGTCTGCAACATGGAGCGGAATAAAGTCTGCTGCGTCGTCAGTTCTGCTTGTTTCTTGTTCCGTATCTACCACTTCGTCGGCTTCTATCGGCCATGTATAAATTCGACCATTCTCAAACCCGGGTATCTCGTACACGTGTCGCGGTTCGAAACGGAGTTTCGCCCCGAGTGGAACGCGATATCCGTCGCCGTCACACAACGACCACTGTGGGTACACCTCAATCGTCTCGCCACGAAACACACGATGACCCTCTTCGATCTCCAGTATGCGCACGTAATGCTTATTGATAGAACCTTCCGCCCACTGGAAGAAAACGCGAACTACGTCCCCTACCTTGAGAGCATTCAAGTAACGCACCTCCACGGCGCTCCCCATCCAGTCTATCGGGTGCTCAAAACTCAAAAGCCATCGTTCGAAATCCGCCATGTTTTTGTGTACGCATAAATTTAAAAAAAAAAACCCAAAACGAACGAACGTTACAATGGACACACCACCCCCGAGTGAGGAGGCCTCCGACGAGTCCTCCTCTGACGAGTCGTACGTGGAGGAAACCGAAAAGTGCGAAATTTGCGGAAAGGAAGATGGCGGTCTCTTGATGTGCGATGCGTGTCAGGACGAGTATCTGGAGAAGATCGACCACCGCAATCTCGTCACGTGCGCGTACGGCCACATCTACGAAGCGTGCCCCAACTTGGAAGACCACTGGGGCTCAGAGACTGGCTTTTCTTCGATCTACGAATGCCGCGAACATTCGGAGTATTGCCCAGTATGCAAGCATGACATTCCCTATCAAGAATTCCTCGCGCACATGGAAACGGACATTGACTATCTCACAATGTTGCAACAATATATGGACCTCGCGGATGCGTACGAGTGCTGGTATTGTTGGCCATGCAATTAAACGAACGTGTTTTTTTTTCTTTACGGTACATGGCGCTTCGATGTGACGAAACTTGGGTGCATTGTTTCCGTTGGTTTCACGAACAACATTCTTGGTGTAAGGTTAGAAAAATATAAACCTGTATATAAAAACAAAAACTCAATACACAATACATACATAACATCATGTCATATTACGCATACGGTGACGATTGCGACGAGGCGTTAACAGGAAACGGTTCGGATTACCGTGGATGTCAGAAAACAACGGTTTCGGGTTACACGTGTCAAGAATGGAGCGCTCAAAAACCACATACGCATTCAAGGACCCCATCCAACTATCCGAACGGGGGGTTAACAGAAGAGAAATGGGGGGAGGACATACCCCACAATTATTGTCGCAATCCCGACGGATCGGACACCATTTGGTGCTACGTTGCTAACCCTAACCCTGACAATCGACCTCGATGGGAATATTGTGTCCCAAAAGACCAGAAATACAAAAAAGTAGTATGCAACGAGAATCAATCAGGAAACGGTTCGGATTACCGTGGGTGTCAGAACATAACAATCTCGGGTGCCACGTGCCAAAATTGGGAGGTGAAGACCCCAATCAGTCATGGAGTGAGCAACTCCAGTTATCCGAACAAAGGAATTGGCAACCACAACTTCTGTCGCAATCCGACTGGAAAAGACCCCGCCATTTGGTGCTACACCGAAGATGCACCAAATGGTCGCTGGGAATATTGTAACCCAACAACATACAAAAGAGTCGGTATGTCCGAGTGCCACGGTGGAAAAGAATTAAAAATGTATGAAGGAGATGGTGATAATCCCGGTACATCATGGTATGAACGTGTTCAAGCATGCGCTGATGCGTGCCTGACTAAGAGAACTCCCGTATCGGGATCGTGGGGTGGTTTCGGAGACGCGGAAGGATTCATAGTGACCGACTTTGATTCTTACAAAGGACGTTGTTTCTGTGAGGATAAGCACAGCACAGATTCAGCATGTAAGTTAACCTATTCTAATGCGTACCATCGCTACGACTTTACATGAAAACCTCGCGCACATGGAAACGGACATTGACTACCTCGCAATGGCCATGCAATTAAAAACTAACGTGTTTTTTTTTCTTTACGATATGAAGTTAGGCATCGCACGATGTCCCAAGTACGTGTTTCCGGCGAGAAGAAGAGGTGCGAACGCCGCCGCGGCCCAGCACCAATACGACCCCTGCACTTGAGTTTTTCCTAAAACGAACGTGACGATAAAGCTGAACGTGTAGAAAAAGGCTACGAGTGCGCCGTTGGGCCAAAGCGGTCGAACGTATGCCATCAGGATCAAGAGGGAGATCGCGTACGAAACGTTGTAGTAGGTGTGGGGGAACGGCCATTGGAGCCGTGCCGAATTTTTCGTGCAGTGATTGTCTTTCTTGTTTTTGTCGTAATCGCACGCAGGGGTGGTGTCGCTTTCGTCGGGCACCAATGCATAATTCACCATTACACCCGCGTAGAAGAGAATACCCGCGATCAGCGGCGCCCAGATCATGTATCTTTTGCCGAAAGGGAGCTCCGAGTCGCTCTTCGACCAGTAGGCGATCAGTACTCCGATACCCAGCGCCACGTTGTGCGCACACAGTGTATACTTGCCCACTGCGGTGCCCGCACGATTCAGGGCGGGCGTGTTCGTGTCGATCCCCCGCCAAATTAGCATTTCGCTCACCTGCATCAGTCCGTAGCACAACATCAGACTTCCTAGAATGGGCTGATGCAACGCCCACGAGGGGTTTCCGCCTCGCGTCGGCAGCGCGAGTGCGATGGACCCACAAATCGTGACGGATAAAAAAGCGACTAAACTATGTTCAAAACTGTAGCACATGTTGGTTTTTTTTTGAATGGGTGGTGGAAAAAAAGAAGTGTACAAGCGTGTAGGTGATAGTGGTCGCCTAACGTTTCCTTTTTTTACTCTTCCTCCCCTTCCACGCACCGCGAAGCAGCACGCAGTCGTCACACTCCGAGTCGTCCAAAAAGTATTCGGCCGCAAACCAGAAAATGCGATCCCACACGCCGAGTGGAATGGTCTTTGTGTGGCGATGCGCGAACCCCAAACGATGCACGGCTGCCAACACGATCGTGTAGCACGATTCGACGGGTGGGGTGACGATCGGGTTCAAATATCCCTCGTCGGTTGTTTCGGGAGTAAACGTCACGCGCCTCTTCCAAAAGGGTGGTAGGGCGGGGCGGGAGCGATTCATATACGTGTCGTCTTGAACGTACACGTACTGCACACCACCCCGCACGCACACCACCCCGGACACGGCCGCATGGGCGAACGGTGCACCAAGTGTGGAGGGCTGGTACGCTTCGATGGATCCCGAGGGGAGAGTGGTGAGCCACGGTCTGTACATGGTGTCGGGATCGATGTCCTCGTCGCTGTCGCCACCAAACTCCTCGTTGTGACAGCAGTTTTTCCCGCACAGTTGACGCGGATTCATGCTGCCCATCCCGCAACCACATTCCGTGCAGCGGTTCGAGTAAAAGGCCGCATCGAAGATGGCCACGGTCACCACTTCGCCGGAAACCACCCAGTCGAGTTGGGTCACGTCAAACGCCAGATGATCGCTGCGCGACAATCCTAAACCCAGCGCCACGCGAAACTGCATGCCGACTGCCGACGGTTGACTTTCCGTCAGGCGACCACGCACAGAAGACTTGCCCACGTACACCGTTTCGCCCGCCGCCACGGGTTGCAACGCCACGGGTCGATTCGAAAAATGACCGCACCCGTACATCAGCACGCCGCCACCTTGCGGCCACGCGTCGCGCGTACCGCCTATGTTCGGCAGGTGATCAGGAACCACGAGCCGCATGCTTATTGGCTCGGGCCTGCAGGCTTTGCAAAGGGCGGTTTGCTTGTCGCATTGGTCTCGAATACCACGCGCGCCACAAAGTCCGCACACCGTTGATCGGTCCTCTAACCGGTCGTCGGCGGCGGCAGAGAGCGGGGCGGCAGCATACGACACCGACGCGTCAGCATGAACCTTGCCGGAAGAGTCACCGAATTGTCGAAGCAGGTGCGAGACTTGCGCTAAAGCGGCCGCCGAATGAGCTGCGCGGGAGAACATGGCGGTTGCAGCGGACATCACGTAGGAAAAAACACACTTGCGAACAACCACCGCACTGTAAGAAATCTCGCCGCTATAATTCGAAATGAGCGCGCGACTTTTAAAAGTCGCGCGCTCATTTTTGAACCACTGCCTTTTTTTTTTCAAAATCTAGCACACGCGCTAGCGCACGCATACACAATGTCGGCAGTAGCAGCAGCAGCAGCAGCAGCAGCAACAGCAGCAGCAGCAACAGCGGCGCCAGTGGCGCCAGTGGCGCCAGCGGCGATCCCCGAGGCGATCCCCGAGGCGCCTCCTGAGGTGGCGCCAGCGGCAGCACCGGCAACGCCAGCGGCAGCAGAGGTCAAGGCGAAGCCAGTTATACGCCTACGTCGTGCACTGAACGGGTGCAATGGGGGGATTTCCGTGCGCGGACTTCCCGTGTACCATGAATGGGATGCTGGCGCGTACGAAGATAGTATACTGGGATCCAAAGCGGACAAGCCCGCGTGGATTGACGCCAACATCACGGACGCGTCCAAGAAACCAGAGGTCACCGCGCTACTTGCCGGTTGGGATCTCTACGACCATGGATGGGTTTTTCGTGGTGGCAATAAGGATCTGTATTATTACTTGTGTCAGATAGGCGATTATGGAATGCATCGGCCGCCCGCATTCGATTACCTCTCACCTCTGAACCCTGAAGACCCTCGTGGATACTATGGCGAGTAATGCTTGTCACGGAAAATTCTGTTGTGCGCCGCGCAAAAGGGGCTCAGCAATGTCGCGGAGTGTGGCTCGACGGTGAGGTCGAGAAAAACCGTCATCCACCGGCCACACACAGGACAGCAGTCTGCCTCGAGACGAAACGCGCGCTCAATCAGCGGCATTCGATCCATAAGTCGTTCGCGCACGATATTCCACGCGACACGCTTCGCTTGCGCTTTCCACACCTCCGCGTAGCGCTTTGAAATGGGAACGGAGAGCTGACCGGGCACGAAATCGCCAATCACGCGCACGAGTTCGTCGGGGAGAAGTTCCATTTCTTTGTGGTGATAAAATGTCACGAAAAAGTCGCGCGCTCATTTCTTTTAAAAAAAAAAGGCAACAAAAAATTAGGGTTCAGTGCTGTCCCACACACATCGATATAACACCACACTGGTATCTCACCCGCGCGATGAGCGACCAACAGTCGGGCAGCGAGAACCCCCCCGCCGAACTATCCCTGCTCGACATACTTATGCAGCACATTGGGATGCAGCAGGCCGCACCGGCTCCTGCGGCGTCACAGTCGTCGCCACAGGCAGCAGCGGCAGCAGCGGCGCCGACACCGCAAGACGCGCCGGCTGTCGTGGATGCCACACGACAGAACGGAGACGGGTTTGACGGCGACGACGAAGAAGACGACAGCGCGGGTTTTTCGTGCGGCGTCATTTCGAGTTCGGATGGAGACGACGACGACAGCGAAGCGGAAGTCAGTGGGATGGCACCGCCGCCGGCCGTGCCACGTTCGACGACGACCGGTGGCATCTTTAGCGACGACGACAGCGACGACGGCGAAGCCGCCGCTTCGCACAAAGCTTCCCATGTAGAGGGCAAAGTGGAAACACAGCAGATCGCATCCAAGACGCCAGACGCGGCGGACGCTGCGGACGCTGCTCGGGAAGTTGTGGACCTTACGGTCAGCAGCGAGGCCGAGCCCCCCTCGGCGAAAGAAGCTAGTGCCCCCGCAGAAAGTCCAGTACCCGGTAAGAAAAGAAATCGACGGAGGGTCCGCTTCGAGACAAAGAAGAAGAAGAAGAAGAGGGACGGTGACATTGTTTACGATTTCAAATTCAACACACCCACCATGCCGCCTCGTTGGGCATTGGCAAACATGCTGAACGATGCTGGATACCGCTACGGTGAAGAGGAGAAAAACGATTCCCCGCACCACCACTTTGCCTACAACGCCGCGCGATTTTTTCACATGCGGCGCTGTGCGGGTAGTAAGGAGGCGTGTTGCACCGACCAAGATGCATACCGACTGCTCAAACAGAGCGATTTGCCCGTCGCGGCGCAGCGCGAGATCGACGTTGGATTTTGGTATTACGGATTTCAGTAAAGGGGTAATTTTAAAATAAAAAAAGAGTTTTTGGTGTGTATGCGTGTATTCGGCAGACTGCTCGTTGGGCGGTGCGTTTTTTTTTCAACATGTACGCTGGTAAAAAAGAAAAAGAAGCATGTGCGGAATCGCAGTTTGGATTGCCTCGCAGTACACGACACTTGCCGATTCGAAAATTGACCACGCCGCCAACAAGATTAAGCATCGAGGCCCCGACGAGAGCCGAACTCTTATCGTCGATGAGAAATGTCGGTTGGATTTCCACCGGCTGCAAATCAACGGCCTCGACGCCGCGTCCATGCAGCCGTTTCGTGCCGGTCCTTGGCATGTCGTTGTGAACGGAGAAATCTACAACAGCGAGGCGCTTGTGCGCGCTCACGAACTTCAAACCATCAGCGGCAGCGATTGCGAAGTCGTTGCGCGGTTGTTTCAGGCGGGCAGAGACCCTTCGAAAATATGCGATCTTCTCGACGGCGTGTACGCCTTTGTGGCCTACAACGAGGTCAATCATACTCTTGTGGCAGCACGCGACCCGTTCGGTGTCCGGAGTCTGTTTATCTCTTCCAGCCACGGCGGATTCGGCCCGCGCCTTGCGTTTGCGAGCGAGTTCAAAGCGCTGTCCGCGGCAGGAGCCATGCACATTGCCCCTTTTCCGCCGGGCAAGCTGTTTCGCTACAACTTGGACACGGGGCTCGAGCGGTGGCAGCGCCACCACGTCGGATTTGAGTCCCGCTTCTTTCCACTCTTTAGCGTAGACGACGCCGAGGCCATGGAACGCCTGCGCACCAAACTCGTCGCGGCCGTGCAGAAGCGCGTCACGTGCGACCGCCTGCCCATCGGTTGTTTTGTGTCGGGCGGTGTGGACAGCAGTCTCGTCGCGGCGTTGGTGGTGCAAGCCGTCGTGGCCAACGGAGGTTTTCCGGAAGACGTGTGGACGTTTTCGATCGGACAAGAGGGTGCGACGGATTTAGCGTACGCCCGCATGGTGGCCGACCACCTGAAAACAACCCACCACGAAGTGCACACCTCGCAGGAAGAAATGCTCGCAGCGATCCCGGGCGTCATTCGCGATTTGGAGACGTGGGACACGACCACGGTGCGCGCGGCCACAGGACACACGCTCTTGGCCACGTATATCCAGAAAAACACGCCCGTCAAGGTGCTCTTCTCGGGAGAGGGCGCCGACGAAATCATGGGGTCCTACCTGTATTTCTCCGGGGCCCCCTCCCCCGACGCGTTTCAAGAAGAGTCTCTGCGTCTGTGCCGGGATCTCCACCGGTACGACGTGCTGCGCGTCGAACTATCGTGCGCCAGCCGCGGTCTCGAATGCCGCGTGCCGTTTCTCGACAAAGCCTTCGTCGCCACGGCGCTGCGCATCCCGCCACAGCAACGCGGGTTTCGGGACTATAACGGAGGCACAATGGAAAAGTGGTTGCTGCGTCAGGCGTTTGACGGCAGAGGGCTGTTGCCGCCCGAAGTGCTGTGGCGTCGCAAGGAGGCCTTTTCGGACGGCGTTTCGTCGGCATCATCGTCGTGGCACCACCAAATCAAAACCCACGCGGCAACCATGTTTCCACCGACGTCGGCCGCCAACAAGGAAAACGAGTTCACACCCGAGCAGCAGTGGTACCGCCACGTGTTCGACACGCATTTTCCCGGCTGCCACGCCATCATTCCTTACGAATGGTTACCCAAGTGGACCGACCAAAAAGACCCCTCGGCACGCGCCCTGCCCCAATACCAGTAAAAAAAAAGAAAGAATACGATTTTTTTTTGTTGCGTCACCAAAAAACAGAATGGACGTGGACTCGTGGAAAGCCTCCATTCGAGAGCGCGAAAAGGTAGCCGACGGTCAGAAGTTGCACGCGTTGCGTCGCGATTTTAACCGTTATATGCTGCGCGGTGGGTTTTCTCTCCCGCGCAAAAGTAGTGAGGGTGGTGTCGGCGATCGTGTGTCACGTCTTCTTCGGGCAGGCGAGGAGAATCACAAGTGCCGCACGGCGCAGCACACGTACGCTTCGAGGCAAGAGTTCTACGAGTGCGAAAAACCCGGCAACTCTTGCGCCATCGATCGTAACACGTGCAAAGCACTGTTCACTCAAAACGCCGACATGCTGAACATGTGGCCACGGGACCGTTTCGACACAAACGAGAAAGAGTCCTTTCAACAGTTTGTGACGCACATGCGCGCAGTGCACAAACGAATGAACGACTGCATGCGACAGATCGAAAACGTGCGTTTTGCTCCACCCCCACGCAAACCAATCAAACCGCGCCCTCCAAAGGGGCCGACGAAATACCACAAAGTACTTCGCTACGACCCGGGCGTTTTGCCGAACGAAATTCCCAACAACATTAATTACGGCGTGGACAAGACGACGGGAGCGAGAGATTTCGTGGCGCATCTCAAGGAGCAAGGAAACAGTCGCCCGCGACCCCTGACGTACCCGGACTTCCCATGGTTGAAAGATATGATGCAGGGCAAGCGCGGGTTCAACCAGTACATCAGCGCGGAATGCCTGCGCGCGTTTCACGCACTGGGCATCCGCGACTGGGGCGACAAGTCGTTTCGCGCCAAATGCCCAGATTTGACGCAGGGGCGAGACGCGTGGCCGTCGCTGCAGCCCTACCAACTGCTGTGCAAATTTCTGTGTTCCCCGGCCACAGAGACACTCATCAACCGTTTTCTGATCGCACACGGCGTGGGCACCGGGAAAACCCTCACCATGATTGAAATCGCGGCCAACTACACGGCCGGAGATCGCCCCATCATGATCATTCTTCCCAAATCACTGCGGGTCAACTTTGTGAGTGAAATCTGCCGGTTTCGATCGATTTTTCGCGATCTGCTGGACGAGGTGCTGGGCGTGGAGACAGTGAATCGCGCGGCCGAAAACGACGCGGGGGCGCTCGACAAGGTCGAACGCGCGCTGGGGTCGGGTTGGAGGAACACATGGCGTGTGGGAAGAACAAAAGGTCTTGTGACGAGCCGAGGCGTGCCCCTGTACGTGCTCGACTACAGCAAAGCCGGCAGCGTGGCACAAAACCTGACCGGTGCGCAGGCCGTTCTCAAAACGGGGCGATGGACCGGCACTCTCACGAAGGGCCGTTTCAACCAGATCGGTAGTGCGCCAAACTGGACGTTCTCGGAAAAGGTGGTGTTGATGGACGAGGCGCACCTTCAGTTGCCCGCGTCGTTGGCCAGAGTGCAGCACCCGGCCACGCGAAAAAACATCGGGAGGATCAAAGACCGCGCGAAAAATGCCAAAGACGCCGTGTTGCTGTTCTTCACCGCAACACCCATCGCACGAGACGCAAAGGAAGCCGTGGAATTTCTGGATATTATCCGAGGAGGCAAAGACCGAAAGGCAACGTACGAGGGATTCGTGTCGTATTTCATCGCGCGACCCAAAGGCGTGTTCCCGGACCACGTACCCGCGGGATATTTGCCGCGCTTCAAATACGTGGATTTGAAGGGCACCGCGCTCATTCGCGCACTGGAAGCGCACGGCCTGAAGCTCGACGTGGACGGAACCATCAAACGGAAAGGAAAAGCAAAGTCGATATCCACGCGACAGGGGTATTTGACAGTGCCGACGCAATACGACCGTGGTCAAACGGGCAAACCACTTCCCGTGTTTGAGTTGCTGAAAGAATTCGTAGAGAAATACATCGTCCGAGGAGGGAGTCTGAGAGACGGAGTGTCTCTGGGCGAAATCATCGATCATCCTTGGAAGAAAGCGGCTCAAGACCAGACGCCTAAATTGTGGGCGATCGCAACATCGATCGTCGAGAGTTCGCACAAGACCGTCGTGATGATGGAAGACAAGGGCATGCGCATCTTGCTCATGATGCTTCGAGCGCTTTTCTGGTCGAAAGGCCGAAAGAAATACGTCGTTCACAACATCAATATGTATCCCGCGCACGCCATGTACGGCGACCCGTCTACCGACGCCGAGAAAGTGAAAAAGCGCGGAGAAAAGCTGGCACGCGGGAACCTCGGCAACGTTATGGAACCCGAGGCCACGAAACTCTCACCCATTGAAATTTTGAACAACGTCAACCAGCGAAAAACAAAAAACGATGTGCCTCGCAACGTATGTGGCGACGAGTTTCCGAACGACTGTCCCATTCAGGCCGTGCTCGTGGAGTCCAAATTTTACACGGAAGGGATCAGTTTCAAAAACATGACGCGCATTGTGCTGAGCGACCTTCCCGCCACGTACACGCAACTCGTGCAGCAAGTAGGCCGTGCCTCGAGAGCGTGCGCCATGCGCGAGTTGGGTCCGTACGAGGACGGCAAGCACAAACTCATTGTGGACGCGTATCTGACGCGGATCACCGCC
>MDTD01160788.1_pt1 | contig 35739 bp, 38 predicted proteins | sample 811221 | NCBI WGS metagenome assembly MDTD01 (sample SAMN05326646, study PRJNA326480) | marine metagenome | isolation source: seawater | place: Pacific Ocean: South West | collected 2011
TGATGCAAAAGCTACTGAAGCTATTGTAAAAATAGCTGAATTTGAACCTTCACCGTATATTAGCTCATACATTGATACAATTGCACTAGCTGCACCTCCAAAAGCATTAAATACAGCAACAAGTTGGGGCATTGCTGTCATTTGTACATATCTAGAAAGAGTAAGTCCAATAATTGATCCAATTATAAGGCCTAATATTATCCATTCGATGTTAGTATCTGTATATTTTAGAACAGTTACAACTATTGCAATTAGCATTGCTATAGATGAAAGTCTATTACCGTTCCTAGCGGTAGCAGGTGAAGCAAGTCTCTTTATTCCTAAAATGAATAAAGCAGCCGATAAAAGATAAAGAATATTTTCAATATTTGACGATATATCTATCAATTAAATCTCCATTTATTTCTTACTCTTTTTGAACATAGCAAGCATCCTATCAGTAACTAAAAATCCACCCACAACATTTACTGTAGCAAGTATAATTCCAATCACTGAAAAAATGGTTGCAAGAGTACTATGAGTATTAGAAGCAATAATTATTGCACCAACAATAACTACTCCAGAAATTGCATTAGATCCAGACATAAGTGGAGTGTGTAAAGTTGGTGGAACCTTAGTTATAATTTCATATCCAATAAAAAGCGCTAAAACAAAAATTATTATGAGAGATACTAATTCCAATTTATTCCTCTAATCTACTTTTACCATTTTGATAAACCATCATTGCATCTATGATTTCATCCTCAAAATTTATATTTATTTCTTTTTCTATAATTATGATTTCTAAAAGTCCTAAAAGATTTTTTGAATAAACTATAGAAGCATCAAAAGCCATATCAGATGATAAATTACTTGGACCAATTACTTTTGTTCCTAATACTTCAATTTCTTTATCTAGCTCTGTCGACTCGCAATTACCTCCAGTAGAAGCTGCTAAGTCAACAATTACACTTCCATATTTCATTTCTTCTACGGTAGATTTTTCTATCAAAATTGGAGCTTTTCTACCCGGAATTGCAGCCGTTGTAATTACTGCATCTGATTTCAAGATATATTCTTTTAAGTATTCTAATTGATTTTTTTGATTATCCTTAGATTGCTCTTTTGCATATCCTCCAGTAGTTTCAGAATCTGCAGGAGTTTCATCAGATATAAATTTTGCTCCTAGAGATTCTATTTGCTCTCCTGCTGCAAGCCTAATATCATAACCTGTAACATCTGCTCCTAGTCTTTTCGTTGTCGCAATAGCCTGAAGACCTGCTACTCCTGCTCCCAGTACTAGTATTGATGCCGGTGGTATAGTTCCTGCTGCAGTCATCATCAAAGGAAGATATTTTTTTAATGATGTGGCTACTATTAGGCCAGCTCTGTATCCTGCTATTGAAGCTTGAGAAGACAACGCATCAAGTTTTTGAGCTCTTGCAATTCTTGGAACAAATTCCATAGCAAATAAAGATAGTTTTTTACTTTCACATATTTTTTTTATTTCAGGATTAGTTCTAATATCTGTAAGGCTAATCAATATGGTATTTTCTATAAAATTTGAATTAGTATCGTAGAAAGCATTTAAGGATGTTATTAAGTTTATATTTTTAGGTAAAGATTGAGTTATATTAGCTCCATATTCTTCATAATTTTCATTAGAATATCCAGCCTTAATACCTGCATCTTTTTCTACAAAAACTTCAATTCCAAGATCTACAATTGACTTAACATCTTTTGGAACAATTGATACTCTATTTTCTGAGGGATCATCTTCCTTTTTTACACCTAAAATTATCTGGTTTGTCATGATTAATCCAAAAAGAAATAAATTTATTCTTAAATCTTAATAATTTGTAATATTTTAATACTATATGAGTACAAAAATTTTACTATACTGTTTATCAACTAAAATTTGTTTAAGGGATAACTATGTATTTGATAAGAAGGACTTATAAGACTAAGCCTTATGAAGCAGTTAATGTTGCTAAGCTAGTAAAAGAACAAGCAGATCTTTATACTTCTTTAGGCCAGAGAAGTGACACAAGGGTATATTTTAATAATGGAACTACCCCAGGTGAACCTAATAGAGTTTATTTGGAATGGACTGCTGAAATATTTGATAATCCTTCTAGAGAAGGGAATGAAATTCCAAAAGAAATTTATGAATTGGGATCTAAATATAGACCTCTTTTGGATAACAGTAATGGTCCTACAAACTGGATAGAGTTTTGGACTATTCTAGATTAGATTATCCACCTCTAGGATATTTCTCGTCTGAATGTAAATCTCTGATAATTCTTTTTATGTCATTGAAATAATTAGTCATTTCTTCTATTTTCTCATCATTTTCATCAGATTCATCCTCATCATAAAGAGTAGAAATTTCTTGCCAAACTTTTTCTGCAAGTTCAGTGAGTTGCATTACTGATAAATCATCTAGATTTTCTTTTTCAAGCATAACTTATGATGTTATTTTTGTAAGAATTTGTTTTTGTATTGTATTTTCAAATTTTTCAATTTTATCTGTTATATCTGAAATTGTATTTTCATCATTTGATTGTTTAGTACTCCATGAAATCAAATGGTCAATAAAAATATCAGAATTTAGAACATAGTTTTTAATATCAGATTCGGTGTAAACATCAGGTGTTTTTTCCTTATGTGGGAATTCTAAAATACACTTATTAGATTCTTCATTTTCTAGATTCATTAATCCTATTAGGGTTTGATCAAAAGTTTTATCACCAGTATTTCTTATTCCCCAGTATCTTGGCTTTATATTTTTATTTATTAGTTTTTCTATCCCATGCAATATATCTTCTTTATTAGAATGATTTTTATTTTTTTCTAAATTATGTTTATAATCAACATCAATTATTAGTCCTTTTTTGTAAGTTCCACATACCTCAATTAGATTTAGGAGTCTTTCTACGGCTAGTTCTTCTGCTAATTTACTTCTTTTATTTTCAAAATAAATTTTTACACTAAGAAGCTCAGGATCAAAAATACTAATAATTTCTATTATGTCCTTAGTGCTTGGGATTGCGATACCGCCTCTATTAATATGTTCAATTGCAATTGCGGTCTTTATGTTATTATTTTTAGCCTCAAATAATATACTTTCACAAAGGTTTGGCTCTCCCCATATATAGTAATTTTCTAGATTTTTACTTTTTTTTAAGGCTCCTAGAATTAGATGAGCAGCTTTATTTGCTTGAAGTTTTTCAAATGCGGATTTAGGTCTCGATAATTCTAGATTACAAGATAGAGCATTTGTTCTATTATCTAAAGCAATAAAATAATTGTTATTAAAATCTATCATTCTATAATATTTGTTATTTTCTCTATAAATTCATTTTCCATTGTCTTTATAAAATGAATTTTTCGTTTACATTCTTTCATAGCCATAAAATCAGAAATTGCCTGTTTTTTGACGAATGTATTAAGAGTGTACAATGAATTTTGTATATTTTGGTCCTCGTTACCGTGTAAAAAAATTATGAAATTTTGAATATTACTAAAGCTTCCTTTTAATAATTGACCAGTTGAATGTAAGTATGTAGGTGCAAAATATATTAAAAGAACAACTCCAATATTGAAGCAAAATTTCCTTAATTCTTCTAATTTATGTGAAAGTTTTTTGGATACAATTGTTGAGAATAATAGTATAGATAGTATTTGATTTTCTTGATTATGTAATTTAATTTTATTTTCAAATATCTTAAGTGATGAATAATCTTTAAAATTTATTCCTATTGGATTATTTGATTCTAAATATTTTCTAGTATATCTTTTTGTTAATTCAACATTTGGTTGATCAAAAGGTTGAATATTTAATAAGGCTCCTAGTAAAGCAATTACATAGAAAAATATTTGAAATTTATAAAAAATAGATTCATCATAACTGATTTGAATATTAATAGAGTTTATTTCAAAGGAATCTGAGTTATCAGAAAAAATAATATTAGGTGAAAAATTATTATTATTAAGTATCGGCAAAAGACCTGATTCTTCTTTTCCTAGAGATTCAGATAATAACTGCTCAAACCATTCAGCAATGTAATCATTTTTATGAATTGAATTTATAGAGATAATTTTTTTATCTGATAGATAATTTTTATACATAATAGATGCAATTTTTATGGCTAAATTATCTGAATTATTGATTTTTAATTTTTCATTAGCATCATTAATATTTTGAATTATTTTTTCTAATGAAAATCCTGCTAAAACAAAAGGTAATATTCCAAAATGAGTAACTAAACTAAACCTACCACCAATATCTTTTTGAGTTATTAGTGTTCTTCTTTTATCTTGATCTAATTCATAATTGTCACTTATATAGAAAAGATCATGTTTATTTTCATCCGTTAATATATCTCTTAAGATTTTTGTTTCCATAGTTGTTCCAGATTTAGAGCAAATAAATATTGCGCATTTATAAGAGTTAATAATTTCTTTGATAACCTCAATTTGGTCTAAGTTGAAATTATCAATTGTGTAAATATTTTCAGGGTTGATAAATCCTGCAATTTTGGCTAAGTTTATTGATCCACCTAATCCTATGAAAATAAATTTTTTATATTTATTTATTTTTGTATATTTATCCTTAAAATCATTGATATCTAACTTTTTATTCCATCCAAGAGGTATAGTTGAATAGGAATTAAAACTTCCAAGAGGATATATTTCTTTTGGATTATGAATTTTTTTTATGAGATTTTGCTGAATAATAAATTCTTTTATTTTTGATAAGTCCATTTAAGTCTTAGTAAACTTTTTAGCTTTTTCTCCTAATTTTTCTAATAAAGAATTATAGGAGTTCATAAATAAATCTATACCATTAATAAGAAGTCCATCTGTTATATCTTCTAAATTAAAAAATTTTTGAGATTCTGTAAGAGTTTTTGCGTAATTATTTTTGAAATAATCAATGTGATTATTTTCAAATTGTTTAGAATTTAACAAAAAATTAAGTGTCTCTGGAGGTAAGGTATTTATAGTATTTTCGTGAGGTAAGTTTACAGAATAATAATCTTCTTTAAGATCTTTAGACTTTACACTTGTTGACGCCCAAAGTAACTTTTGAAAATTATTATCCATTCTAAATCTATTTTTGTTAAAATAATCATAAGCATTGTAAGCGTTAGCTATAGCTACCTTATGAAATATTATTGATTCATTATTTATTTTTGAATCAGCTGCTGTATCAATTCTACTTATAAAAAAAGAAGCTACGGAACGAGACTTATTATTCTTTTTTCTAGAATTAATGAATGCATTAAGTGTATTTTGGTAACTTTTGAATGAGAAAAGAAGTGTTACATTTACATTTATTCCCATTTCTAGAAGGATTTCAGTAGATTCAATTCCACTTTCCGTCCCTGGGATTTTTATCATTAGATTTGGTCTATCTACTTTTTCCCACAGTTTTATGGCTTCATCTATAGTTTTATCTTTATTATTGGCAAGAGATGGATCAACTTCTAAAGAAATATAACCATCATCTTGATTAGTTTTTTCATAGGTTTCTAAAAGAAGATCAGCTCCTTTCTGTATGTCATTAGATGCAATTTTTTCAAAAATACTTTTTGTATCATTATTTTTTATAAAAGCTTTTTCTATTTCCGAATCGTAGAAATTTGTTGATGTAATAGCCTTTTCAAATATTGAAGGATTACTTGTTATCCCAGTTACGCCTTCATCAATAATTTTTTTTAAGTCACCTGAATCAATCATCTGTTTACTTATTGAATCCAGCCAAATAGATTGTCCTTTATTTTTTAATATATCTAAACTATTCATTACTAAAATTCTTTTCTTCTATATCACTTATTTTATCTTTTCTTCTTTGAAATCTTTCATCATCTTGAAATTCAGCTTTGATGAATTCTTCTACTATTTCTTTTGCTAATGATTCAGTTACTATTCTTCCTCCTAAGCAAATTACATTCATATCATCATGTTCAACTCCTTGGGAGGCTGAGTAAGTATCATGACAAATTGCTGCTCTAACATTCTTGAACTTATTTGCAACGACTGAAGCTCCTACTCCTGATCCACAAAGTACAATACCCTTATCGTATTTATTATTTGAGATAGATTCTGCTACTAGTTTTGTTGTATCTGGATAGTCGTCTTTAGGATCAAAATCTGTATCATTAAGATCATCTATGTTTAGTCCTAACGATTTAATATGCTTAATTAAGATTTTCTTTAATTCAAAACCACCATGATCAGCACTTATACAAATTTTCATATCTATTTATTTCTAATTATTTTTTTTACTCTTTCGACGATTTTATCAGTTGAAAATCCAAAGTAGTCTATTAGTTTATTTCCTGGTGCAGATGCTCCAAATGTTTCCATAGAAATTATTGAATCATTATTTTGAGTATATTTTTGCCAACCAAGTCCTATCCCAGCTTCAATAGAAATTATATGTTTAGTATTTTTAGGTAATAAATTTTCTTTATAAGACTTATCTTGTTTGTCAAAAAGTTCCCAGCAAGGCATTGATACAACTCTTATTGAATAATCATTTTCAAAAGTTTTTGATGCTTGAATAGTATTTGCTAATTCAGAGCCAGTAGATAAAAAAATTATTTCAGGTTCATCATTAGTATTCTTATAAACCGAATAAGCTCCTTTAGAAAATGTATTAGAATCAATTTTTAGATTTGATAATGTACTAATATCTGGTAGTCCTTGTCTAGAAAAAATAAGAGCAGATGGCTTATCTTTTTCTAAAATTGCATATTTCCAAGATAATATTGTTTCTCTTCTATCTGCTGGTCTAAAAACATTTAAGTTAGGTATTGATCTTAAGCTCATTAGTTGAGAAATTGGTTGATGGGTAGGACCATCTTCTCCTAAGCCAATTGAATCATGTGTGAAAATCCAAATACTATTTAATCCAGATAAAGCACTCAATCTAACAGATCCTCTCATATAGTCTGAAAAGACTAGAAAAGTTCCTCCGAAAACTCTATGTGATCCGTATGCAGAAATCCCATTCATTACTCCGCCCATACCATGTTCTCTAACTCCAAATTTAATATTCTTACCTAATGGATCTTTTCTGGAAAAATTTTCTGAGTTCTTGATTAGGGTATTTGTAGAACCAGTTAGATCTGCAGATCCACCTATTAGATTATCTAATGAATTAGAAATAGCATTTATAGCTAAGCCTGAAGAAGCGCGAGTTGCTTCAGGTTCATTTGTTTCCTTGATAAGATTGTTGATTTCTTTATCCCAATCTAAAGGTAATTTACTATTTTTTACTTGTAAAAGATCTTTATATTTATCTGGATTGGTATTTTTATAATTCTTTAGTTCTAGATTCCATTTTATTTCTAAATTATCTCCTTTTGAAGAAATTTCTTCCATATGATCGTAGACATCTTTAGGAACTTCAAATTCTTTATAATTCCAGCCTAAATTATTTTTTGTAAGTTCTGTTTCTTCTGAACCTAATGGCTCTCCATGAGCATTTTCAGTTCCAGCTTTATTTGGAGAACCAAAGCCTATTATAGTATTAGCAATTATGAGAGATGGTTTATTAATTTCGTCTTTAGAAATAGCAATAGATGCTTCGAGTTGATCTAAACTATTCCCATCAACATTTTCTATCACATGCCAGTTATAAGACCTAAATCTTTCTGCAACGTTTTCTGTAAATGCTAATTCGTTGCTACCGTCAATAGATATTCCGTTTGAGTCATAAATATAAATTATTTTTCCTAATCCCAATGTACCAGCTAAAGATGCAGATTCTGAAGAAATACCTTCCTGTAGATCACCATCCCCGACTATACCATATATATGATGATCAATGAGGTTATCATATTTTTCTGACATCATTTTTTCAGAAATAGCCATTCCTACCCCATTGGCAAATCCTTGACCCAATGGACCAGTGGTAACTTCAATTCCTAATTCTAAGTCTCTTTCGGGATGACCTGGAGTAATTGAATTTAATTGGCGAAAATTTTGAAGATCATTTATTGAGAATTTATAACCTGATAAATGAAGAATAGAGTATAGAAGAGCAGAAGCATGTCCTATAGATAGTATAAACCTATCTCTGTTCAAGAAATAAGGATTATTAGGATTATGGTTCATAATCTTCTTAAATAACAGATATATAATACTTGCTGCTCCCATAGGAGCTCCAGGATGTCCGGAGGATGCCTTATTAACTTGGTCTATAGAAAGAAATCTTAAAGCATTTATAGATTTTTTTTCAATGTTCATAAACTTGCCTCACAAACCTTAGTTTCTATTTCCTCTGACATTCATATCTATTGTATATAAAGATTTATCAGATGTAATAAAAAGTTCGTTAAAGTATTTACCTCCAAAACATAAATTTGCAGTTCTTTGCTCGGGTAGAAGAATTTTTGCAATCAAATCACCTGAAGGAGAAAAAATCTGAACTCCATCCCAAGCAGAGGAAAAGACATTACCAAGTTCATCAATCTTAATTCCATCTGGTTTACCAGGTCTTGGTTTAGCAAACACTTTTTTTTCATAAATATTTTCGTTATCAACCTTAAATGAAAAAATGTTCCCGGTAGTTTCTGTGTCTGTTACATACAAGATTTTTTCATCAGGCGAAAAAGCTATACCATTTGGGCCATCAATTTCTTTAGTTAACAAAATAACATTATTTTGTTTATCAATTTTATACACACCATTGAAACCTAGTTCAGATTCACTTTTATATCCTTCATAGTTACTTTTTATACCATACTGAGGATCAGTAAACCAAATAGAACCATCTGATTTACATACTAGGTCATTGGGTGAGTTTAATTTTTTCCCATCAAAATTATCTGCAATTACTGTTCTATTTCCATTCTTATCTCTTTTACTAATAGCTCTTCCTCCGTGTTCAGCTGTGATATGATTACCCTCTAAATCAATACTGTTTCCATTAGAATATTCTGAATTATTTATATAAACTCCGGTATTTCCTTTTGAGATGTCATAGTAAAGCATCCTGTTGAATGGTATATCTGACCAAACTATTAAATTCTTATCTTCTAAATAAACAGGTCCTTCTGCCCAAAGACAACCTTCAAAAATTTTTTTAATTTTTGAATCATGATTGAACAATTCTTTAGATTTTTCATCTATTATCTCAATACCGATTTTTAGATCATTTTCATTTCTAACTATTTTTACCATTAGACTTTTTTAGTGAGATTCTTTTTTCTAATGTCAGAAGAAATTAAGGAAATTTGCTCTACAATATTTTTATTTGAAATTCTTGAGCATATTTTTTCAGTAAAAATGCTATCAGATGATAGTTGATTCTTTTTTATTTCATATTTTTTTATTTTTTCGTAAATTACACTTGAATTTATGACAGTTGCCTTTAAGTTATCTTGTCTATAAGCTAATAAATTATAAATTAATTCATCAGACCATTTTGTATTATTATGTCCCCATAGATCATCTAAGAATAAAAAATCAACAACTTTAGCTTTTTCAAATTCTATCCCTTTTCCTTGATTATTACCAAATTGTTCTCTAACTTTATCTATTAGCTCAGCAGAGCTTATAAAAAAAACTTCTTTACCTTTTTTTTCTAAGTAATTTGCAATAGCTGCACTCAAATAGCTTTTTCCAGACCCTGTTTCCCCATGAATATACAACCAACCAGGATCTTTGCTATTTATATATTCTTTAGACTTAAATAATGCCATTTCAATAGAATCATATGTTACTTTATCTGATTGACTAGAATTCTTAATTGGTTTTCTTAATTCTTTAGTAAGTTTAGCTTTTTCAAATACTTTTGGAATTCCATTAGTAAGAATATTATTTTTTTTATATTCAAGATTTATACTTTGGACTAGTTTAGGGTCAGTGAATCTCATTTGTGATCTATCATCTAAGTCTAGAATATTTGAACTTAAGGCAATTACTGTTGGAAGTTTTCTTGTATACCTGTGAGTAAAAAGATGGTCTATTTTTTCCTCAATCCAGTCTGAATATGTTTGATTACCAAAATCATCTATCACTAAAAATGGAAAATTTATTAGATCTTTGAACGATTCATCTTCGGGATTTGTATTTGTAACTATATCTACAATCTCTTGTATTGATTTATAAATTACTGGTGATGAATTTTCTACACAATTAATTGCAATTCCAGCTGCTAAATGCGTTTTACCAGTACCTGTAGGACCATTAATGACTAACCATCCCATCGGATTTTTAGAGTAATCTTTAGCTAAATTTAAGTAATTTCTTAATTTTGATGGTTCAGATTTTCCAACTGAGCCGTCAACTTTGAAATTAATTAATTTATATTCCATCAACTGGTCTAAACCAGCATACTTAATTCTAATCTTGATATCTATATCATCTTCAAAAGATTTATCACACAAATTGCATGGAACTGTTTCATTATTTACAATAATCCACCTTGCTTGATTGCAAACTTTACAGTCATCTAAGTATGGATCATTTATTGAATTTACAGAAAAAAATCCCTGTTGTTTTCTTTTATTTAATATCTCTTTTAGGCTTTCCAAAATTAGTTCTCTTGAGTTGATAATTGATTATTTTTAACAGAATCTATTGTTACAAATCTACCAATTGAATCATCAACAGCAAGAGGGATGGTATCAGTAGGTCCATTTCTATGTTTTGCCACAATTATTTCTGCTTGACCTTCAGGATAAGGAACTCCAGGATTATTTTTTATCCAATCTTCCTTAGTTGTGAATTTTTCTTCTCTATGTATAAACATTACAACATCGGCATCTTGTTCTATAGATCCTGACTCTCTCAAATCAGATAGTAGAGGTCTATGAGATTGACGATGTTCAATTGCTCTCGAAAGTTGTGAAATTGCAATAACTGGAACTTTGAGATCTCTTGCCATTGCCTTAATTTGTCTTGAAATTTCTGAAACTTCTTGGGCTCTGTTAGTTTCTCTACTTCCTTTATTGTTACTTATTAGTTGCATATAATCAACGATAATAAAATCAAGACCGTACTCTAGTTGTAATCTACGTGCCTTACCTCTCATTTCTGCTACTCCTTGAACGGGAGAATCATCTATAAATATAGATAAATCTGATAATCTACCAATAGCATCTACTAATCTATTTTCTTGAGAAGAGCTTAATCTCATCATTCTTAAAGAATGCATATTTACTCTTGCTTGAGTAGCAAGCATTCTTGTTGCAATTTGTTCTCTTCCCATTTCTAAAGAGTAAATTGCTACCTTTTGATCATTCATAGCTGCATTAATAGCTAAATTTAATGCAAACATTGATTTACCTACCGAAGGTCTTGCAGCCAGGACTAGCATATCTGATCTTTGCAAGCCTCCTAAAAGATCATCTAGTAACTTAAATCCTGAACTAATTGGCCTATTTTCATCATCATTAAGATCAGAGGAAGATGATTCTAGATATGGAGTTAAGGTTTCTCTTAGTGGAACAAAATCTCTGCTGGGTTGATCATTTCTAATGCTATAAATAATATCCTCTGCTTTGGATAAGGCATTCTCAATATCAGGATCATTATCAAAACCAATTTCTGAGATATTTTCAGCAGCGTTAATCAGTGTTCTCATTGTTGCAGTTCTTCGAACTAAGTTTGCATAATGTTTTATGTGTATTGAGGTTGGAACAACATCAACAACTTTTGCTAGATATGCTCTACCTCCCACATCTTCTAATTTTTCTTGAGTTTCTAGTTCATGGGCAATACTTATTTGATTGATTGGTTCTTGTCTATTAAACAAATCTCTGGCAATTTCAAAGATAATTTTATTCGGTTCAAGATAAAAATGTTCTGGCTCTAAAAATGATGCAATTTTAGTGAATGCTAATCCATCCAATAGAAGGGATCCAATAACTGACTCTTCTGCTGATATGTCATGAGGAAAAAGTTTATCTGATAAAACCATTAATGATCCAAAATTAATTTAATTATTGGAATTATTATCTTCTTTTTCGGATATTTCAGAAGAGCTTTTTTGGTCATTTTCTTCTTTAATTAATTCTTCTTCAGAATTATCTTCAGATTTCTTTTCTTTGTCTTCTAGTTTTTTTAACTTTTCTTGTTCTTCTTCATGGTCACTAATTACCTTTTGTGAGACTTCATCAGGTACGATATTTAGGGTCAGATTAAAAGTTACTTCTTCTACAAATTTCACTACTATATTATATTTTCCAATAATTCTAATTGGCTCAAGAATATTGAAAAATCTTTTATTCATTTCTTTTCCAATTTTTTCTTCAAGAGAATCTGCAATTATTGCAGGAGTTATAGAACCATAAAGCCTGCCCGTTGGTCCAGTTCTGACATCTATGTCAAGTTCAGTTCCTGAAAGCCCATCTGCTACTACTTGCCAATCTTTAGTTTCTTGAATTCTTCTTTCTTCGGCTTCTGCTCGCAATTTGGAAGCTCTTTGTAGTGCTTCTTCAGTAGCTAGTACAGCGACTCCCTGTGGGATTAGATAATTCCTTGCAAAACCTGGTTTTACATTTTTTACATCTCCTGCTCTTGCAGTAGGTAAAAGATCTTTGAGAAATAAAATATTCATTGCTATATACAATTCTCCTGTGAAATATTTGATCCTACAATTCATATTTGTAGAATCATAAAGTTTTTATTGCTAGTATCTATAATCATAACAAAGAAAGATGGAGCAAAGAATGCAATTTGATGAAATTACTAAGGATACTAATTATTCTGATTCAAATAAACCCAACTTATTAGACTATGAAAAACAATGTAATGAATTTGATTGGTATAAAGATGCATATTCAAAATTAGATTGGTTACCTGATGGAGGTCTAAATAATGCTTTTGAATGTGTTGATAAGCATGTTAAGAATGGATTTGGTGAAAAACTTGCACTAATCTGGTTAGGGAAAAATGGTGAAGAAGAAAAATATACCTATAAAGATTTCAAGGAAGAATCTGATAAATTTGGTCAAGTAATGATAAATTTAGGAATGAAAAAGGGTGATAGAGTATTTATCTTTATGGATAGATTACCTGAACTATACTTTGCTGCAATGGGAATCTTAAAAGCTGGCGGTGTAATTGCTCCACTATTTTCTGCTTTTGGACCTGATCCCGTAAAAGATAGAATGATTGATGCAGGAGCTTCTTATTTAATTACATCACCTGATTTAAGAAAAAAGATTTCCTCGATTTTTAAGGACATTAAGACTCTTAAAGAAATAATTATTGTAAACAAAGATAATAGATTCAAGAATCCATTAGAAGAAAATGACCAAGACTATAATTCTTTGATGAGCCAAGTTAAATCAGATTCTTTCAAGATGGTCAATACTTCACAATATGACTTTTCTATTATGCATTATACATCTGGATCAACAGGTAAACCAAAAGGAGTATTGCATAGACATCAAGCAGTTGTACAACAAATGCTTACTGGGAATTGGGCATTAGAGTTAAGTCATGGTGATATATATTTTTGTACGGCAGATCCAGGATGGGTAACAGGAACATCATATGGAATGATAGCCCCTTGGACAAATGGTGTTACACAAATCATATATGAAGGTGGATTTAGTGCATCTTCTTGGTATGAAATAATTCAAAAATATGAAGTAGATGTTTGGTATACTGCTCCTACTGCTATAAGACTTCTTATGAGATCTGGAGAAGATGTAGTAAAAAAATATAATTTATCTTCACTTAAATTTATTGGATCTGTAGGTGAACCTCTAAACCCAGAAGCAGTTGTTTGGGGAAATAGAAATTACAAGCTTCCTATTCATGACAATTGGTGGCAAACTGAAACGGGTGCAATAATGTGTGCTAATTATTCTTCTATGACTATTAAGCCGGGTTCTATGGGAAGGCCTTTCCCAGGTGTAGAAATGGGGATTTTAGATGATCAATATAATGAAATATTTTCTGAAGGAAGCGGAATCCTAGCAGTTAGACCCGGATGGCCATCTCAAATGTTTGCTTATTGGAAACAAGATGATATGTATAATTCAAGATTTAAGAAAGGTTGGTATATTACAGGTGATCAAGCTTCTAGGGATAAAGATGGTTACTTTTGGTTTCAAGGTCGGGCAGATGATGTAATTAATACTGCGGGTCACTTAGTAGGCCCCTTTGAAGTAGAAAGTGCACTAATTGAACATCCTGCAGTTGCTGAAGCTGGAGTTATTGGCAAGCCTGATCCTATAGCTATGGAGATCGTAAAGGCTTTCGTTACCTTAAATCCAGATTATGATCAAACAGATGATCTGAGAAAAGAATTAATAAGATTTTCAAGAGAAAAGCTATCAGCAGGGGTGGCTCCAAGAGAAATAGATTTTCTAGAAACTATGCCCAAAACAAGATCAGGTAAAATAATGAGGCGTCTCTTAAAAGCAAGAGAGTTAGGAGAACCTGAAGGAGATATTTCAACTTTAGAAGATGATTAATTAAGTATTAGGAGTAGATATGAGTAATTCTGAGTGGGGAGCAATTTATAAAGATTTAGGATTGGAGCCAATAATAAATGCTACTGGGAGCGTTACTGCTCTAGGTGGTTCGATTGTAGCTAAAGAAGTTCAAAAAGGTATGGATCTAGCTAATGATGTTTATATACCTATGAATTTATTGGAACAAAAAGTTGGAGATGAAATAGCTAAGATTTTAGATGTTCCAGCTGCATATATAACTTCGGGTGCTGGATCCGCATTAACATTGGCTGCTGCGGCGTTTATAGCAGGAAAAGATGATGAAAAAATCCAACAGCTCCCAGATACTACAGGAATGCCAAATAAAATTCTTATACAAAAACGACAAAGATATTGGTATGACAGATGTATGGAATTATCAGGAGGTAAACTACTGGAAGTTGGAGATGATAATGGAACAAATGCTGATCAACTTATAAAAGCAATTAGTGATGATACAGCTTGTGTTCATTATCCTGTTTACGAACAAGATAAAAAAGATCCTAGTATTCTTTCATTAGAAGAAGTTATAGAAATTGCACACTCTAAAAATAAACCTGTTTCTGTCGATGCTGCAGGACAAATATACCCCCTTGAAAATTTTGGAAAATATGTAAAAATGGGTGCTGATTTCCAATGTATTGCTGCGAAATATATGGGGGCACCTCATTCAACTGGAATAGCGTTAGGCACAAAAGATGTAATAGATTCTATTTCAAGGCATTCTTTTGTAGGATATGAAAGTAGAAGGATTAGAGGAATAGGGCGACCTCATAAAATAGATAGACAAGAAGTAATTGGAGTCCTCTATGCAGTAAGAAGATGGATGTCTATGAATCATGAAGAAAGGCTTACATCTGCTGAAAAAAAGAGTTTACATATCATAAATAGCTTAAGAAAAATTGAAGGTATAGAAGTTAATCTTATAGATAATATTATTGGGCACCAGCCTTTTGGTTTATCTCTAAATATAAATGAAAAATTTTTTAATACAACTAACGAAAAATTTGTTGAAATATTAAAGAATTCTAATCCACAAGTTTGGACCAGAGTTCCTGATGGTGAAAAATCAATAATTATTCACGTATTTGGTATGAACCAAGAACAATCTGAAATAGTTGCAGAAGTAATAAAGAAAGAACTCGAAGTGGTGAAAATTTGATAAAGAATGTTACACTCATTAGTCCTGGAGAAATGGGATCTCCAATTGCGAAATATATTATTTCAAATGGTATAAAAGTAATATCTCCTTTAGAAGGAAGGTCAGATAAAACAAGACAGAGAGCAAAAGAAAATGGAATTATTGATTCAAAAAATATTAAACAATCAATAAAAGAAACAGATATAATCATCTCAATCTTGGTACCAAGTGATGCAAAAAAATTATCAGATCTTATTAAGAAAGAATCATCAGGGCTTAATAAAAAAATTTATTTTGCAGATCTAAATGCTATTTCTCCTAATACAGTTAATCTTATGAAAAAAAATCTATCAGATACTAATATTAATTTTATTGATGGAGGTATTGTTGGAGGTCCTCCTTCGGGGAATAAATTTCCTAGAATATACGTTTCAGGTCCATATTCAAAAAAATTTATGGAACTAAACAATATGGGAATGCAAGTTATTAATATGGGAGGTGAAATAGGAGAAGCATCAGCAATAAAAATGGCTTATGCGTCTATAACTAAAGGTTATTCTTCTTTGTTAATCGCTGCAGTAACTCTGGCAATTAAAACTAATAATTTTGATTTATTGATAAGCGAGTTAAAATACTCTCAGCCAAGAGTATATGAGGACTTGAAAAAGCTCAAGGGTATACCTAGTAAGGCTCATAGATGGATTGGAGAAATGGAAGAAATTTCTAATACATACCAAGATTATGACATTACAGGAAGTTTTCATAAAGGATCCAAGGAGATATATAAAAGAGTTTCAAGATCAAAATTAGGAGAAAAAAGGATTCAACCAAAGGATATTAATCTAGATGTTAAAGAATTTTTTGAGAACTTATATTGAAATTTTATAAATCTGAAGTAATTTTATCTAAATTATTCATAAGTTTTAGGAATTCTTTTTCAGATGTTTCGTTTACATAAACTACTGGTTCAAAACTATCAGAATATTCACTAAGTAAAGATATTTCACTAAGAACAGGAAGTTGTAATTCTTCGGCCATTTCTGAAGCGGCTCCTTTACCAAAAATACCACCTGTCATATTTTCAACTACACCAAATACTTTTAAGTTGAGTTTTTTGATCATATTTATAGATCTTTTAGCGTCAAGAGCTGCCAATTCTTGAGGTGTTGAAACAACAATAAACCCATCTAAATTCAAAGTCTGCATAACAGTAAGAGGCGCATCTGATGTTCCTGGAGGTAAATCACAAATCAGGTAATCAATATCTCCCCAATTTGTTTTTGAGATAAATTGATTTATGGCATTATGAATCATTGGTCCTCTCCAAATAATTGCTTCATCTTCATTCTCTTGAAAGAATCCCATTGACATTACAGAAACACCATGTTTTTGGGGAGGTATCATTTTGCCTTCATTATCAGAGCTTGGTCTTTCTGAAATTCTTAGGACTCGAGTTACATTTGGACAATCAATATCGCAGTCAAGTATTGCAACTTTACGTCCATTTTTTGCAAGAGTTAATGCTAGATTAGTGGTTACAGTAGTCTTGCCAACTCCACCCTTACCAGAGTAAACACCAATTCTGTGCTTAATAGAGTTTAGAGAGTTACTTATAGCCTGTTTCTGCTTAAATTGATCCCTGACTTGTGCAAGCCTTGCTTCTTCTGCAGGAGTTAACTTTCTAGGCTCTGCCATTTAGTCTATACCCAAAAGTCTCTTACCATCCTCTGTTATAAGCTCAGGTGACCATTGAGGTTCAAATACTAGATCAACTACTACATCTTCAACCTCTTCAATTTCAGCTATTCTCCATTCAGCTTGTTGAGCAATATAAGGGCCCATACCGCAACCTTGAGCGGTTAATGTCATCTCTACATGAACTTCGTTATCTTCAACTTCAACATTGTAAATTAGACCTAAATCTACTACGTTGACTGGTATTTCTGGATCATATACATCTTTTAGCGCATCAATTATTGAATCTTTTGTTAATGTTTCCATAGTTTTGAGTTTTTTTTGTTTGTAATTATTATTATATATTAAATAGATTCTATAGTTAATATATCTCTATGGGCAAGGTGACTTCTTACAAAATCTACATTTTTAACCCACCAATCAGAACCATAAAACTTTTTTTCTTTTTCCTCAATATCACTTAAAGTTTTGCCATAAGATCTGATCCAAATAAATTGAGATTTTTCTTCATTTGTCCAACTTGATTCAACCTTAATACCTGAGTCTTCAAGTAGAGGGATAATTTTATCATTGAATACATTCAACCAATCTTGCATCATACCTTTGTTTATTGTGTAAATTCTTAAGTGTGCATACATTTTTACCTCTTTAATATTTATTTCAAGTTTTTTCTTAATTCTGAAATTTGATCTCGAATCAAAGCAGCTTTTTCAAATTCTAATACTTTCGCTGAATTTTTCATCTCTTTTTCTAAATCTTTTATTAATTTATGGATATTTTTATCAGAAATATTCTCAATTTTATATTGTTCTTTTTCTTCATATGAATTACTTTCTTTAAGCTTTTCTGTTATGTCTCTTACTTCCTTAATTATTGTAGTTGGTACTATATTATTTTTATTATTATGCTCTTCCTGAATTTTTCTTCTTCTATTTGTTTCATCAATGGCTTTGTGCATTGATTTTGTTATGTTGTCTGCATACATTACAACTCTTCCTTCTTCATGCCTTGCTGCTCTTCCTATAGTCTGAATCAGTGAGGTTGAAGAGCGCAGGTAACCTTCTTTGTCAGCATCAAGAATTGCAACTAGAGAGACTTCAGGAAGATCTAGCCCCTCTCTAAGAAGATTTATCCCTACTACAACATCATAAGTTCCTAGTCGTAAATCTCTCAAGATTTCTATTCTTTCGATTGTATCTATTTCAGAATGAAGATAATGAACCTTAATTCCTAATTCACGCATATATTCTGATAATTCTTCTGACATCTTCTTGGTTAAAGTAGTAACAAGAGTCCTTTGTCCATTTTGAACATTATCCTGAATTCTTTTTATTAAATTATCTACTTGGTTCTTAGTTGGCTCCAATATAATCTTTGGATCTAATAATCCTGTTGGCCTAATAATCTGTTCAACAAAATCTTGTTGATTTTGCTCTTCATACTTACCAGGCGTAGCTGATACAAAAATAGTTTGTGGTATTCTATTCTCAAATTCTTCAAAAGATAGCGGTCTATTATCTTTTGCTGAAGGAAGTCTAAAGCCATGCTCAACTAGAGTTTGTTTTCTTGACTGATCTCCTTTATACATACCGTTAATTTGAGGAACAGTTATGTGAGATTCATCGATAAATATAAGGTAGTCTTCATTAAAATAATCTAATAGTGTCCAAGGTGGACTTCCAATTTCTCTTCTACCAAGATGTAAGGAATAATTTTCAACTCCGGGACAAGAACCTGTTTCTCTTAACATTTCTAAATCATAGTTAGTCCTTTCTTTTATTCTTTGGGCTTCTAATAATTTACTATTTTTTTCAAAATATATTATTCTTTTTTCTAGTTCATCTTCTATATCATAAAGCGCATCAGATAGACTTTCTTCGGGCGTTACAAAATGCTTACTTGGATATATTGAAACTTCATTTAGTTCTCTTATCTTATTTTTTGTCAAAATATCAACTTCAGTAATTTTATCAACAATATCTCCAAAAAATTCTATCTTTATAGAAAATTCTTCATATGAAGGAATTATCTCAATAATATCTCCTTTTATTGAGAATGAGCCTCTATGATTTTCATAATCGTCTCTATTGAAATACATAGATATTAACTTTCTTGACAAATCAGAGGAATTAATTGAATCGCCAATTTTTATTTCTTGAGAAATAGCCTTATATTCGTGAGGTGATCCTAAGCCATATATGCATGAAACAGAAGCAACTATAATAGTATCATTTCTAGTAAGAATTGATCTCGTAGATGCATGTCTTAACCTGTCAATCTCATCATTTATATCTGATTCTTTTTCTATATAGGTATCTGTTCTTGGTATATATGCTTCAGGCTGATAATAATCATAATATGATACAAAATATTGCACTGAGTTATTTGGGAAAAATTCCTGTAACTCACTAGCTAGCTGAGCAGCTAAAGTTTTATTGTGAGCTATTACTAGTGTAGGTTTTTGTGTCTCCTCTATTATTCCTGCCATAGTAAAAGTTTTTCCAGAACCAGTAACTCCTAGTAAGGTTTGGAATCTTAGTCCATCATCTATTCCTTGAACTATTTTTTTTATTGCATTTGGTTGATCACCTGTATGGTTGAAAGGAGAAATTATTTTGAAAGGGACTTCTTTTTCCATTTTATTTTTTTTTACAGATGTAAATTAATTCTTCAGAATTATCTGAAACTTTCTCTTTATTATATCCTCCATATACTTCAGTTATCTCTAAATCTAAATCTAGGCAAAGATTTATAACTTCATCCATATAAAGAAAGTGGTCATAAGAGATCAATTCAATTATTTCCTTTGAATCTATAAAAATTTTTTGGAAATTTTTATGGAGATTGATCGATAAATCTATCTCGCTTCTTCCAAATATTTCATATGATAATTTTTTAATTTCTGATGATGCAATTAGCTTAAAATCTTTATTAATTTGATAATTATTTGGATTATGCAAATCAAATATTATTAAACCATCATCCTTTAGATGCTTTATTCCTGAACAAAGTGCATCTTTTTGAAGAGTTATATTTCCTACACTCATTATAGAATTAGATGGATATATAACTAAATCAAACTTAGAGTTATAAATTGATTTTTCATTTTCTTTAATATCCAACTTTGTCATATCATCATTAATGAGCTTTAGCTTTCCTATTAAGGGTTGTTCAGGTTCTATTTTTTCTTTACATAAATTTATCATCTCTTCAGAATCATCAATTCCTGTCCAATTGATTTTTTTGTTAATAAATTTTTGGAATACTCTACCAGTACCAATTCCCATTTCTAAAACATCTTTTGTTTTGTTAGTAATATATGACTGATAAAAAAGCAGATCATCAGGTTTTATTATTTCGTAAAATAGGTCATACCATATTATCCAATTTTTATAGTTGGTTTTATATTCTTTCATTTATTTACAAAATTACTATTTACTTTCATATTAAATATGATTTTATAATTAATGAACTAAATTATAGTATTCAATAAAACTTAGAGTAACTTTTTTAAATTATGAAATTATCCTCCAGACAGAAAAGATTGGGTACAGAAACAGCATTTGAAACACTTGCAAAAGCTAAAAAACTAGAAGCTCAAGGTAAAAATGTTATTCATCTTGAGATAGGAGAACCTGATTTTGATAGTCCAAAGCATGTAGTGACTGCTGCTAAAAAAGCTTTGGATGAAGGTTTTACTCATTATGGACCTTCAGCTGGTCAACCAGAGCTGAGAGAAGCCATTGCCGTTCATCAAGGTGAAGTCAATGGTTATAAAATTTCTTCAGATAGAGTAATAGTAACTCCTGGTGCTAAGCCAGTAATGTTTTTTTCTATTTTAGCCTTAATTGAAAGAGGTGATGAGGTTATTTATCCAAATCCTGGATTTCCGATCTATGAATCTATGATAAATTATGTAGGTGGAACAGCGGTTCCAATGAAATTAGAAGAAAGTAAAAATTTCAACGCAAACATTGACGATTTAAAAAAACTTATTAATGACAAAACAAAAATGATAATCATTAATACCCCAAATAATCCTTGTGGCTCAGTTACCCAAATTGAAGATCTTGAGGAAATAGCCAAAATAGCAGTTGAAAATGATATTATTGTTCTTTCAGATGAAATCTATAAAGATATGTACTATCAGGGTGAACATTATTCAATTACTAAGTTCAAAGGAATGAAAGAAAGAACTATAATCTTAGACGGATTTTCTAAGAGCTATGCAATGACTGGTTGGAGATTGGGTTATGGTATTTTCCCAGAATTTATGATTGATGATATTACTAAACTTATGACTAATTCTGTATCTTGTACCTCTGTTTTTAGTCAGATGGCTGCTATAGCGGCTCTAGAAGGTCCAAAAGATTTTACTTTGAATATGATGGAAAAATTTAAGATTAGAAGAGATATAGTTGTAGATGGATTAAATTCTATAGATGGTATAAATTGTAAAACTCCACTAGGTGCTTTCTACGCTTTTCCAAATATATCTGGAACCGGTTTGTCTAGTTCAGATTTTGCTGATATTGCTTTAGATAATTATGGCGTAGCATTACTATCTGGAACGGCTTTTGGAGATTATGGTGATAATTATATAAGAATTTCTTTTGCAAATTCAGATGACAATTTAAGAGAAGCTATAGCTCGACTCAATAGAATGATTACGGAATTAAAATAAAGTCAGATCAATAAAAATACCTTTACCTCTTTGGGTCTTTATAAAATCTTTATTACTAGTAATGCTATTAGTCTTTTCTCTTAACCTATGAATATGTAATCTCATAGCAGTTTTGTTTATCTCTTTATTATTGGGCCAAAGTATTTTTTCTATATCTTCGTAAAGCAATAAGTCTCCATTTTTACTTAATAATTTACTAATTATTAAGTATTCAGAATTAGATAAAGCAATTTCATTATTTTCAAATCTTATAGTTTGTAAATTATCGTCATAAAATATAGGTATTATATTATTTATATTTTTTTTATTTTCTTTTGTTTTTATTATTTCATTTTGTTGTTTATTTTCTGATAAAGAATTTTGAAATATTTTTATTAATAAACTACTATTCTTAAGCTTCTTTTCTAGAAGTTCTCCTTCATTTCTATTTCTCAGAAATATATAAATACATCCATAAGTTTCAAATCCATTTATAATAGGCAGAGATATTATTTGTTCAAATTCTAATTCATTAAACCATTCTGGGAAGCACTCATTATTTTTATTATCTAAAACCTTGGATGTTCCTTCTATGCCAGTAACTATTGCAAGAGTTTTTTTATCATCATATTCAGGCTCAAAATTGCTTACATCAATTTGTTTATAACTTGAAGAATTTATAGCCTGAAAAGAACCATTTTGGGGGTTCATTACTGATAGAATTACTGTTTCACTTTCAGTTGCTATTCTTATTGAATTACATAGATTTTCGTTAGTTTTAAATTCGTTTTCAAATAACAAATCAATAGAATCTAATACTCTTTGATTTTGTACTTGAATTAGGTTTCTATTTTCTAATTTATTAATCTTAGATAATAGATTTTTATTTTTTAAGTTTGATCTCAAAATTACAAGCAAAAGTAATAATAGAAATAAACTACCAATTATATATATAAGAATATCTTGAGAAATCATTTAGTTTTTTTTTTTATTCTAAATAATAATAAAAAATAATTTCTACTATGACTTAATGTCTCTTTTATTGAAAATTAATAAACCAAAAAAGTAACAGAAAGTTGTTATGAGTAACATTATAAATAAATGAAGTATGTCAAAACCATTCATTATTACTCCATTATCGTTGTAGTAATAATGTAAAGAAAAGTATTTCAAGTAACTCAAAGAACTTACAGTTTTATAAACTGAATCAAAGACATATCCAATTAATGCAACTCCACCTCCAATTCCTACAGAGATTGAGACTTTAGCAAAAAATGCTCCACTAAAATAACTAATTGATCCAGTTGTGATTCCATAGATAAATAGACAAAAACCAGAGTATAAAATATTATGCATAGTTAAATTAATATCGAATAAAATATTAGACAGTAGTAGTGTTATAGAAAAAACTAAAGATAATAGAAAAACTAAAATTATGAGTGAGATATATTTTTCTGTATAATATCTAGTTCTTGATATTGATAAAGATAAAAACTGGTCTATAGTTTTATTTTCTTCTTCTGAAGCTAGGATAGTTGATCCAATAGTTATCCCAAATGCCCCCATTATTAGTGGACCGATCAAGTGCATAAATTCACCATTTAGAAATCCTGCTGTAGATAAATCATCTCCAAAACCAGCAATTTTTTTTATTGGTTCTGGAAATAAATCAAGAACTTGTGAAAAAGTATCTTCCATCAAAGTCCATACATAAAGTAAAAAAAAGGTATAAAAAATCGATGCTAAGCTAAAGAAAATAATTTTCTTTTTGTTTCTTGATAGTGTATTTAGCAATATGTTCAACTTAAAAATACTCCAGTAAAGTTTGACTTAGATCTGAGGATTCTGTTTCTAAATCAATAACCTCATAATTAGATATGAATTTTAAGAAAGTATCAATATCACCAGATATGTAAAATGTGATCTCATTATCACTTATTTCATAGTTAGTAATTGTATGAATTTTCATAATTAGCTCTTCTGCAGGAATTTTATTGAACTTAATTGATATTTTTTTCACAGTTTTTTTTGCTAATTCATTCTTACTTTGAGAAGAAATTACTTTTCCTCCTTTGATGATAGTTACAAAATCACAACAATTTGAAATTTCTAGTAGGTCATGTGAAGAAAGTAGTATAGTTTTACCTTCTTCCTTTTCTCTAAATATCAACTCTCGAAAAACTCTTTGATAGTTAGGATCTAATCCACTAGTTGGTTCATCAAGTATCAAAATTTCACTATTTCTCATAAAAGCTTGTATGATACCAACCTTTTGTTTATTTCCTTTTGATAATTCTTTAATTTTTTTATTTAGATCCAGTTTGAAAAGATCTGATAATTCTATGAATCTATTGTTATTATTATTTTCTAATTTTAAGATATAGTTGAAATATTCAATTGGCTTAATATTTTCATAAGGCCTAAAATCACCAGCAAGATAGGCTGTACTTTTTCTGATTTTATGGTTTTTTCTTGTTACTTTATCTCCTTCAATATACATCTCACCTGAATCAGAGTAACTTAATCCTAGTAAACATCTCATTGTAGTAGTTTTACCGGCTCCATTTTCACCCAATAATCCATGAATGGTTCCTTTTTCAACTGAGAAATTTATATTATCAATTGCTAAAAAGTCACCATATGATTTGGATAAATTATTAACCTTTATAGAATCCATAAATGTTATTTTTCTGCATAAGTAGTTAATGCATCTTCGTTAAATTCTGCATTGGTAAAAACTTTTTGAACATCATCTAAATCTTCTAAATCATCAAGTAATTTTAAGGTTTGGCTTGATTGATTTTTATCTAAAGAAATAGTTGTATTTGGAACTAGGGCTAATTCTGATTTTTCAACTATTACTGATTCATTCTCAGATATATTTTTTTGGATATTTGAAAGATCAGAAAAGGCACAAGTTATTTCAACAGTATTATCAAAAACATCAAAATCCTCTGCCCCTTGATCTATACTTTCTAAAGCTATTAGTTCCGGGTCTCCTTCAGAAATACTCAATACTAACTGACCCTTTTGTTCAAAATTCCACGAGACTGCTCCAGTAGTTGCAAAAGTACCACCTGCTCTCGTTATAGTTGATCTTACAGTTGCAGCTGATCTGTTTTTATTATCAGTCAAAGTTTGGATTATTATTCCAATACCTCCTGGGCCTATTCCTTCATATGTAATTTCCTCAAAGCTATCTCCTGCGGCTGCTCCTCCAGAGCCTTTAGCTATTGCTCTTTCAATATTATCTTTGGGCATATTTTGAGATTTTGCATTGTCTATTGCTAATCTGAGTCTGAAATTTAATTCAGGATCTGAATCTCCAGACTTAGCAGCTACAGTAATTTCTCTAGAAAGTTTTGTAAATAAAACACCTTTTTTGGCATCTAAAATACCCTTTTTATGCTTTATAGTACTCCATTTTGAATGACCTGACATTTTAGATAATTTCTAACATGTATTTATTATTATGTTTTGTAGAAGCTAACTTTAAGACATTTCTTATTGATTTTGCAATTTTCCCGTTTTTACCAATAATTTTTCCTTTATCAGTTTCATCAACTTTCAATTTTAGGATAGTTTTATTTCCTTCATCAACAGATTCAATTTCAATTTTGTCAGCGTTCTCAACTAAACAGCTAGCTATATATTTTACTAGCTCTTCTGGATTAGAAGGATCTTTACTTACTGTCATTAGAATTTCCTTTAATTTCAATACCCTTCGTTTTAAGTAAACTACTTACAGAATCAGAAGGTTGAGCACCATTTCCAATCCATTTAGATATTTTTTCTTCATTAATTGAGATTTCTGGGGGATCTTGATGAGGGTCATATGTTCCTATAAGATCTAAGTATTTACCATTTCTTGGAGCTCTTTGATCTGCCACAACTATCCTATAAAATGGTTTTCCTTTACTTCCCATTCTTCTAAGTCTTATTCTTACCATTATCTACCTTATATCTACCTTAATTTTTTTGTACTTTATGAATTTTACTCTACTATTTTATCATTTATCCACACAGTTCCGTCTTGAAAGAATTCTTTTTTCCATATTGGTACAGATTTCTTTAATTCATCAACAAAAAATTCTGCTGATTCAAATGATTCTTTTCTATGAGAGGAAGTGACTATTAGTATCATGCTAATTTCAGAAGGCAAAACTACTCCTAATCGATGAATAATTCTTAACGAAGATATTTTCCATTTTAAGCGTATCTTATCAATTATTTTATAAATCTCATTTTCAGCCATTTCAGAATATGACTCATAAAATAATTTATCTACATCTCTTCCTAAGTTATGATCTCTTGTAATTCCTAAGAATATAACTTCAGAACCATCTTTAGATGAAAATTTTTTTTCTATATACTCATCAGGTTTTAATTCTTCTTTAGTTATTTCTACTGAAAATTTAGAATTATCACGATCTATTGATCCTCCGCTAACAGGCGGTATTATTGCTAATTCATCATCTTCTTCAAGAATTGTTTCTAGAGAACAGTATTCTAAATTTTTAGCATACAGATAATTATTTCGAGACAGAATATCTATATCAAAATCTTTAGAAATTATATTTAAAATATCTATAACTCTTTGAGGTTTCTCAAGAGATAGAATAAAACTTTTATGACCAATATCTTCTTTTAATTTTGCAAAGAATTTAATTTTTATTTTTATCATTTTTGTAATAAATATTTTGATACACTTATAAGTATAATTTAGTTTTACAAAAATAGTTAAAATTAGGGGAGATCGCATAGAGGCCTAGTGCACCCGCCTGCTAAGTGGGAGGGGTTTTGCCCCACGCGGGTTCGAATCCCGCTCTCCCCGCCATAAAAATATGATAACTAAAGAAAATAAAATAGATTCTTTTCACATATGGACAGTTGGTTGTCAGATGAATGTAGCTGATTCTCAAAGAGTTGACGTAGGATTAAAAAGGCTTGGATTAGATGAAGAAAAGAATATTGAAAATGCTGGTATAGTTGTACTCAATACCTGTGTTGTCAGACAATCTGCAGAAGATACTGCGACAGGTCTTCTAGGAAAGTTAGCTAAACAAAAAAAGAAAAATAATACTTACATATGTGTTACTGGATGTATGGTAGAGTCAACAATTAAGGATTTAGAACTGAGGTTCCCTCAAGTAGATCTTTGGGCTAAACCTCAAGACACTTCAAAAATAATAGAAAATATTGCAGATTATTTGGATTTATCATCAGATGGTTGTTTGGAAAACTTAATACCTGAAAAATCAAAGTTTGCTGAATTTGTCCCTATTGTTCAAGGGTGTGATAAATTCTGTACATTTTGTGTAATACCATACAGGAGAGGAAGAGAAACTAGTAAACCACTGAATGAAGTTGTTAAAGAAGTAGAATATTTAGCAAGTAATGGAACTCTTGAAGTAACATTATTGGGTCAAAATGTAGATTCTTATGGACATGATTTATTGCCCAAAAAAGATCTCTCTGATCTTATGTACTCTATCAGTGAAATAGAAAATATACTTAGAATAAGATTCCTAACTTCTCATCCAAATGATATGTCTAGAAAATTGATAGAAACTATCAGAGATTTACCTAAAGTTTGTAAATCAATAAATCTACCATTTCAAGCGGGATCAAATAGAATTTTAGCAAACATGAGAAGAGGATATACAAGGAATCAATATATGAGAAAAATTGAAGAGATTAAGTCTTTAGTCCCTGATGCAACGATTACTACTGATTTGATAGTCGGTTTCCCCGGTGAAACTGAAAAAGATTTTCTAGACTCATTAGATATCTTAAATATGGTCAAATTTGATAAAGTTCATGTTGCTGCATATTCTGAAAGAAAAGGAACTTATGCTTTTAGGAAAATAGAAGATGATTTGACTCAACAAGAGAAAAGGAAAAGATTAAATGTGGTTAACGAATTACAAGATAAAATCCAATTTGATCTAAACACTAAATACCTAAATAATGTATATGATGTTCTAGTTGAGGGTGTTATAAGAAATAGACTTTTTGGAAGAACAGAAGGTGATAAGCTCGTTTATATTCAAGATGGAGATGAATCAATGATTGGAAATATTCATAAAACTAAGATTATTGAAATATCTTCATACTCCCTTGTAGGGGAAAAAATTTAAAAAATTAGATAAAATTAAAATATCTATTTGATTTAACATGAAATAAATATAGAATTGATTATTAAAATTTTTCTATAAGTATTGTTAGAAAAATAAAAAAATGGTTATAAATTATCAAAATAAAATAAATATTCCAATAACAGAATTAGAGCAGTCTGCTTTCTGTCAAGATGGTGCTAATTTCAGAACTAAAACCCTTGAAGAAGAATTTAATTCTGGTGTGAGATGGCAAAAGATACCTACTAGATATTTAAAACTCACTCCTGAAGAAATAAGAAAGTCTATCAAGAAATTAAAAGATGCTATGGGAACAAAAGTAACTATCCTTGGTCATCACTATCAAAGAGAAGATGTTATTGAGTTCTCTGACTTACAAGGTGACTCTTTTTTACTTTCTAAATTAGCTGCAGAAAAATCAGACTCAGAGATAATTATATTCTGTGGTGTCCATTTTATGGCTGAAACAGCTGAGATTTTATCTTCTAGTAAACAAAAAGTTATTCTTCCCAATATGGCAGCAGGGTGCTCAATGGCAGATATGGCTGCAACAAAGGATGTGAAGAGAAGTTGGAATCAAATCAACAATATTTTAAATAATAAGTCTAGTAAAAAATCGGTAATTCCTGTTACATATATGAATAGTACAGCTTCTATAAAGGCTTTGTGTGGAGAAAATGATGGAATAGTATGTACTTCTTCCAATGCCAGAAAGGCATTTGATTGGGCATATGAAAGAGGAGAAAAAATATTATTTGTTCCAGATCAACATTTAGGAAGAAATACTGGACTTGAATACGGTATTAAAAAATCAGAAATGGTTATCTGGGATCCATATAAAATAAATGGTGGATTAACAGATGATGAAATAAATAGCTCTAAGCTAATTTTATGGAAAGGTCATTGTTCAGTACATACAAGGTTCTCGGTTGATCAAATTAATTCTGCTAGAAATAAATATTCTGATGTAAACATATTAGTTCACCCTGAATGTACTAATGAAGTGGTAGGTGAAGCAGACTTTGTTGGTTCAACAGAATATATAAAAGATATGGTTCATAATGCTCCCGCTGGAACTAATTGGGCTATAGGTACAGAAATCAATCTAGTTAAGAGATTGGCTCATACTTATACAGATAAAAATGTTTTTTGTTTGGATGATATGATATGTCCATGTTCAACTATGTATAGAGTTCATCCCGCATATCTTCTATGGGTAATGGAGGGGCTTGTGGCAGGATATGTTATAAATCAGATAAAAGTTGATGACAAAATTCAAGAACTATCTAAATTAAGTCTTCAAAGAATGCTTGATTTACCACAGTAAAAGGATTTAGATATAAACACTCAAATCCCAGATTTAGATCTAATAATAGATATTGCTATTCAAGAAGATTTATCTTTAGGTGATATAACTACTCAATCCTTAAGGCTAAGATCTGAAAATGTTAAGTGTGTAATAATTTCTAAACAATCAGGTATTTTATGTGGTAATACTGTTGCTAAAGAAGTATTTAAAAAAATAGATCCAGATATTAAGTACATTGAAAATTGTTTTGATGCTGACTCACTAGAACCAGGGGTAATAATTGCAGAAATTTTTGGTGATAAAAATAATATCTTATCAGCTGAAAGAACAGCTCTTAATTTTTTACAAAGAATGTCAGGTGTAGCTACTCTAACTAATGAATATGTGAAATTAGTAGATAAAATATCAATTAGTGACACAAGAAAAACTATTCCCGGGTGGAGAAATTTAGATAAATATTCTGTGAGGTGTGGAGGAGGATCTAATCATAGAAGAAATCTTGGTGATGGAGTTCTAATTAAGGATAACCATATTTCTGCTGCTTTTAAGCAGAATATGACTTTAAAAGATTTAGTAAAACAGTCGAGACGTAATTCTCCTCATACAATCAAAATAGAAATTGAAGTTGATAGTTATAAACTTCTAGATGAAGCTATAGATTCAGATGTAGATATAATCATGCTAGATAATATGACTGACAGTGAAATTATAGAGTGTGTAAAAAGAATAAATGGTAAAAAATTGGTAGAAGTATCAGGGAATATTGATAAGGCTAGATTGGTAAAATTGAACAAAATTCCAGGTATAGATATTGTTTCTGTTGGAAAGTTAACTCACTCTGCTAAGGCTCTCGATATATCCTTGAGTTTTATCTAGAATCCATAGAAATTGTTACTGGTCCATCATTATTTATCTGAACCAGCATCTTTGCTCCAAAAATACCTGTTTTTATGTTAATTTGTTCTTTACTGATTATATCTATAAATTCATCATAGATTCTTTTTGCATTATCTGATTTAGCTGATTCAATAAAACTAGGTCGCCTTCCTTTTCTTGTGTTTGCAAATAATGTAAATTGAGAAATTATTAAAATATCTTTTTTTGTTTCTAATAAGGATAATTCGAAATTATCATTTTTATCATTTCCAAATATTCTCAAATTAATTATTTTGTTAATGAGATATTTTGTATCATTTAGAGAATCATCATGAGTAATTCCAAGTAAAACAACAAGCCCAGAATTGATTTCAGAAACTATTTTATCCTCAACCTCTACTGATGCAGATTTTACACGTTGAATAAGTGCTCTCACTTTGATTTTTTATTAGATTTCTTTTCTTTAGTAGATGGCTCTTTAGTAGAAGATTCTTTACTTTCAGATTTTTTATTTTTTGTATTTGAGCTAGATTTATAATCTGTTGAGTAAAATCCACTGCCTTTGTAAATTACATTAGGAGTATCTGTCCAAATTCTTGACAAATGAGGATTATCTTTTTTGAATTTATCTACTTCACTAAATGAAAGTAAATATTCTTCAATTTTTCCAGTATTTTTATTCTTAAATTCGTAAGTTGGCATTGAATTATTATTTTATATATCTACACTAAAACCTTTATTATATCTTATTATTAGTTCTTCACTTTCTAGTAAAATATTCCGAAATTTTATATTTTCTTTAGTTACAACTCCAATATTTTCCCAATTAATATTATTTAATTTTTTTTTGATATTATTTTCATTTTTTGGGTTATAAGAAAATATTATTCTTGATTGATCCTCGCCGAACAAAGCCCCTGCCCAGTTATTTGGAATTGATTTATTTATATTTATACCTAATTTATTTTTTTCACATGACTTAATAAGGCTAATAATTAATCCCCCTAAAGAGATATCTGTTGCAGAATTAATTAGATTATTTTTTATTAAGTTTCTTATTTTTTTTTGCATTTTTTCTTCAAATTCTAAATCTATCATAATTTCTCCCGAGAGAGATTTATCAAAATAAGATTGGAATTCACTTCCTGATAAACCCAAATCAGTTCCCCACATAGATTTACCAATTATCGCTACGTGATCTCCTTCTGATAAGAAACTTTTACTTATGATCTTTGTTTGACTACTCATTATGCCCATTGCTCCAATGATTGGCGTGGGATTTATTGATGAATTATGTCCCTCATTATATAAACTAGCATTTCCGCTTATAATTGGAATATCAAATATTTCACATGCTGAATTAAATCCTTTGAATGTTTCAATTAGTTCAAAAGCTCCTTTAGATTTAGTTGGATCTCCAAAATTTAATCCATCAGTTAGAGATATTGCTTTTCCGCCTAGAACTGAAATATTTCTGCATGCCTCTGCTATATTAATTTGAGCTCCAATTTTAGGATCTAAATATGAAAACCTAGAGTTTCCATCGCAACTGAAAAGAAGAAATTTATCTGTTCCTTTTATTCTTATTACTGCTGCATCTTCTCCTGGTTCTACAACTGTATTAGTTTGAACATGATGATCATATTTTTTATAAATACATTCTTTACTAACTATATTATTTGAACGTAATATCTCTTTTATATGATGAAGAACTAATTTTTCATTCATGCTTTTATATTCTTCTTTAATTTCATATTTTTCTTTTTTATTTTTATAATTTCGAGCAATCAGTGAGAGATCATACTCAGGAGGTGAGGTTAGAGCTTCAATCGAAGTTTTTGATAAAAGTTTAGAACCTTGAAAAATCTCGACTTCATTACTATCTGTAAATTCTCCTATAATTGAGCACCTTAGATCCCATTTATCCAAAATATCAAATATTCTTTCGAATTGATTATTTTTTACAGCTATAAGCATTCTTTCTTGAGATTCAGATAACATGATTTCGTATGGAGTCATTGAATCTTCTTTTACAGGTACCTTTGAGATATCAATTTTAAGGCCTAGTTTTGATCTCTCAGCCATTTCTATTGCAGCACTAGTGATTCCTGCAGCTCCACAATCTTGCATTCCAACTAACTCTTCAAAATCAGAAATTTCTAGACAAGCTTCAATAAGTAATTTTTCTAAAAAAGGATTACCAACTTGGACAGCTGATCTTAATTCAATTGTTTCTTCAAAATTCTGAGAGGCTAGTCCTGAAGCTCCATGGATTCCATCTCTTCCAGTTTCAGCACCAATAATTATTAGAAGATCCCCTGATTTCTCAGCCTTGGCACTTAATATTTTGTTAGAGTCTACTAAACCTACGCACATAGCATTTACTAAGGGGTTAGATTCATATGATTTATCAAAGAAGCATTCTCCGCCAATATTAGGTATTCCTAAACAATTGCCATATCCTGAAATACCTTCAATTACTCCTTTGGCAATTTGTAGATTTCTATTTTCTTCTAAATCACTAAATCTCAGAGAATTCAATAAAGCTATTGGCCTTGCGCCCATAGCAAAGATATCTCTAACAATGCCTCCAACTCCTGTTGCAGCTCCTTCATATGGCTCAATTGCTGAAGGATGGTTATGTGATTCAATTTTCATTACGATTGCTTTATTGGAACCTATATTAATTGCTCCTGCATTTTCTTCGCCAGCTTCTGTAAGGGTAAAATCAGATTTTGATCTTATAGTTCTGAGTAATTTTTTAGTATGTTTATATCCACAGTGTTCACTCCATAGGGCTCCGAAAAGACCTAATTCCAAATCATTTGGTTCTCTATCCAATTTCTCAACTATAAGATTATATTCAGACTTTGATAAAGCTAATTCTTTTAATGTTTCTTGTTTAACCATTTTTTCCCATAGTTTTTATGATTGAAGAGAATATCGCTAATCCATCATCACTTCCAATGATTTTTTCGCAAGCTTTTTCAGGATGAGGCATCATTCCTAATATATTTCCATCTGAATTTATAATTCCAGCGATATTATTTATTGATCCATTGGGATTATATTTTTTTGATACTTCACCAAATTTAGATGAATATCTAAAAACAATTCTATCTTCATCTTCTAATTGTTTTATTATTTTATTATCTGCTTGAAAATTACCTTCACCATGAGAAATAGGGATCTTAATAATTTCATTATTTTTATAAAGTTTTGTAAATTTAGAATTGCTATTAACTTTGAGAAAAGAATTTTCACAAATAAAAGAAAGCCCTTTATTTCTTAAAAGTATTCCTGGTAGTAAATTTGATTCACAAAGTATTTGAAATCCATTACAAATCCCAAGTACAGGGCCACCAGAATTTGCAAATTCTACTATTTTTTTCATTATTGGTGAAAAACTTGCAATTGCTCCGGTTCTTAAATAGTCGCCATATGAAAACCCACCAGGCAGAATAATGAAGTCTACATTATTTATGCTTTGATCTTTATGCCAAATATATTCAGAAGTTATACCCAAAACATTTTGTGTCGCATATCGGGTATCAGCTTCACTCCATGTTCCAGGGAATACAGCTATGCCTATTTTCAATTGAGTAAGTAATTTTTAAATTTTCAATAATATGATAATTTAATTTATTAGAAGTTCTATGGCTTTTATTGGTTTTTTAAAGTAGTACGATAACTTTTTCTTTTTTTGTTAGATATTTTTTTCTTACGAATAGATGTTGGAGACTCAAAATTTTGTCTTCTTCTTGCCTCTGATACGATTGACTCTTGTTGGACTTTCTTTGAAAATCTTCTCAATAAGGCTTCAAAGCTTTCGTCATCTTTTATTTTTACTTCTACCATATTACTCCATGAAATTTTTTTTATTCTCATATTGTATTCTAATAAATTAATTAATGTATTTTATTCTAGAATATTTATTGCTTTATTAAGTCTCTTTATTGAACTTTGTATTCCAAGTGCTTTCATAGTATCAAAAAGAGGTGGAGATTCTCTTCTTCCAGTTAATGCAATTCTAATTGGAAAAAATAATTGACCGGCTTTTAGATTTATTTCATCTGCTAAATTTCTAAAATTATCTTCTAAATTTTCAGGTTCAAATATTTCAATTTTTTCTATTAAGTCAATAGATTTTTTTAAACCTTTTATAATCTGTTCTTTTTGAACTTTTTTAGGCACTAATTTTTCTTTTTCAATTTCAAAATCATCGTAAAAAAAATATTTGATTAAGTATGATGATTCCCCTAAAGTTCTTAATCTTTCTTTTATTAAAGGTGTTATTTCAAATATTTTAGATTCTAATAATTCAGAGTTAACATTATTCGAAATTAAACCACCTTTTGTTAATTCTTTATTTACTTCATCAAATATCTTTTTTGATAATATATTATTGTCTAGATTCCTAATATAAGATCCATTCATCCACTCTAATTTTTCAGGGTCAAAAACTGCTGGATGACCAAGTATCCTTTCTATGCTAAACTTTTCTAAGATATCATTGAGTGTCATTATTTCTGAATTATCACCCGGTGACCAGCCAAGTAAAGCAAGAAAATTTAATACAGCTTCAGGTAGATATCCTTTTTCTTTATATTCCAAAGCAGATTCCGCTCCATGTCTTTTAGATAATTTTGACTTATCTTTTCCGAGTATTAAAGGGACATGAACGTATTTAGGTAAATCCCAATTTAGTGCATCATGAATAAGTACATGTCTTGGTGTACTTGAAATCCATTCTTCTCCTCTTATAACGTGCGATATATCCATTAATTTATCATCTATTACATGAGCTAGATGATACGTCGGCATTCCATCTGATTTCAATATGACAAAATCATCAATTTCCTTGAGATTGAATTCTACTTTTCCTCGAATTACATCATTAAATGGTTTGGCTCCATAATCTGGAACCTTAAATCTTACAACTATTGGATTATGATCACTATTTTTTTCTAAATATTGTGTATGAGAAATTTCTTTATACCTTCCTCTGTTATCATATCTAGGGGGTTTTTTCTCCTTAATTTGTTGTTTCCTCAAATCATCTAGCTCCTCAGGAGTTGTATCATCATAGTAAGCCCATCCTGTATCAATAAGCTTATTAGAAATTTCTTTATATATTTCTTTCCTATCTGATTGATAAATTGGTCCCTCATCCCAATCAATTCCTAGCCAATCTAGACTAGATAATATAGAATTCTCAGAATTTTTATCGTACCTTGATCTGTCAGTATCTTCAATTCTTAAAATAAATTTTCCGTTATTTGCTCTTGCAAATAACCAATTAAATATTGCAGTTCTAACTCCTCCAATATGTAAATTCCCAGTTGGACTTGGTGCAAAACGAACAATTACTTTTTTATCAGTTTCCATTATTTTTTATCCTTTAAGAAATACTTTAAGTCTTTTGGTAGTTCTGTTTCAAAATATAATTCTTTTTTACTTATTGGATGTAA
>MDTD01168353.1_pt1 | contig 35729 bp, 36 predicted proteins | sample 811221 | NCBI WGS metagenome assembly MDTD01 (sample SAMN05326646, study PRJNA326480) | marine metagenome | isolation source: seawater | place: Pacific Ocean: South West | collected 2011
TAAAGATGAAGACTTTGATAATAAAATCAAAAATGAAGACGTTTCGGTAATTCAATTTAGTGCTGCATGGTGTGGTCCTTGTAAAGCTCTTAAGCCCATAATGGATAAATTAGCTGATGAATATAAAGGAAAAGCAGGTTTTTATTATGCGGACATTGAAGATGGTGGAATAAACACAGGAAGTGCAGCAGGAATAAGGGGAGTACCTACAGTTATAATTTATAAAAAGGGCGTTGAGGTAGATAGAAAAGTCGGAGGAGTTCCTGAGAGTAATATGAAAGAATTTCTTGAAAAAAACATCTAATTTAAGTTTAAAAATTCTCCACTTAAATACAAAGAACCAGTAATTATTAATAAATCACCTTCTTTTAAAGGTATTGATTGAATAGCTTCCTTGATATTTTTTTTATACTGAACACTAGAAATATTCTTAATTTTTTCTTTAAGCTTTTTACCACCTATTGCATTAGGTTGATTTGGTATATCAATTGTTGTTAAAGAAGTAATATCTTTAAAATAAGACACGTATTTTTCATGATCTTTATTTGCCATCATCCCTAAAATAACGTGTTTTCTACAATCTAAGGTTTGAAGATATTCATTTAAAACTCTGGATCCATCTTCGTTGTGGCTTCCATCTAATAATAATCTATTATTTTTAACCAAATCTTTTAGTTTTCCAGATTTTATTTCTTGTAATCTTGCAGCACATTTAATTTTTGTTATTCCATTTATAATATCATCATCTTTTATATCCATTTTAAGTTGCCTTAAAGTTGCAATTGCGGTTGAAATATTTTCTAATTGAAACTGTCCAAGAATATTTGGCAATGGAAGTTTTAACACTCCATATTTGTCCTCATAATAAAAGAAGCCATTTTCTCCATTTGAATAACTAAAATCTTCGTTAAAATATAATTTTTTAGATGAATTTTTTGAGATTATTCTTTTAATACATTCAGTAGTATCTATTGAGTTTTGTTTAGATACAATAATGTTTGAGTTTAAAAGAGATGCTGTTTTTTCAAACACAATTTTTTCAATTGTTTGCTGATTTTTTGGTAACCAATCAAGGTGATCTTTACTTATTGAACATACGATACTAGCTAAATTACTTTTAAAAATGTTTGTTGCATCAAATCTATGAAATAAACCTGCTTCGATTAAATTAATATTATTTGGGTACTTTGCTGCTTTATAAAAGTAACACGCTGTCAATATTTCAAAAAAAGTAATTAATTGATTATCATTGGCTCTCTCTACTTTTTCAAAAAGGTCTACTAATTCATCATCATTTAATTCCTTATTGTTAAAAACAAATCTCTCATTTATTTTTTGTATATGAGGACTGGTATATACATTACAATTAATATTTGCTTCCTTTAAAATTGAATAACAAGCTTGAATAGTTGAATTCTTTCCATTTGTACCAACTACGCTTATAGCCTTGATTTTATCTTGTGGATTACCAAGTTTGTCACAAAGATTTAAAATGCGATTTAAGCTTAGATCAATTTCTTTAGGATGCAACTTTAGAAAGCGACTGAGTATTTTCTTTAGTTTCATTTTCATCAGTGCTTATAGCAGAATTTTTGTTTAACAATATGGATAATAAAGTTCCAATTTTTTTTGAAAGATCCTTTCTATCAGCAATAAGGTCGACAAAACCAGTTTTTTGGACATATGAGCTTTTTTGAAAACCTTCCGGTAGTTCTTCTTTTACTGTTCCTTGTATTACTCTAGCACCAGCAAATGCTATCAATGCATGATCTGACTCAGCAACATGTATATCCCCTAACATTGCGTACGATGCCGTAATACCTCCGGCCGTTGGATCTGTCATACAGACTAAGTAAGGCAAATTATTTTTCTTGAGCTCATTAATAGCTAAAGTTGTTCTAGTCATCTGAGAAAGGGAAATTAAGCTTTCCATCATTCTCATGCCTCCACCTGAACTAAAACATAAAAATGGAGTTTTATTTTCTATTGCATGTTGAATACCGTATAAAAAAGCCTCCCCCTCTGCTGCAGCCATTGACGCTCCTAAAAAATTAAAATCTGAAGCCACAGAAGTAATTTTAACATTATCTATTGTACCTGAAACAACCATCATACCACAATCTAGGCCAGTTTTTTTTCTAGCACTTTGTAATCTATCTTTATATGATTTCATATCTTTCCAATCTAGGGGATCATCTTTAGGAATAGGGGTTTTAAATATCTCATAATTGTTTTTTCCAAAAAAAATATCAAATCTTTGCTTGGGACTAATACGATGATGTTTGTTACAATCAGGACAAACCCAAAGATTATTTTCTAAATCTTTTTTTAAGATTGGTCCTCGACAACATGATGTCCAATCACTATTAGCAATATCTTCTTTTGAGGCTCTTTTATGTATAGCAGATTTAATTTTTTCACCTGCTTTTAAAATTTTTGTAATCCAATTCATTTTATTTTATTTTTTAATTTTTTAACAACATTAGTAACATTTTTTGTGACAGCAATTTGTCTTTTTTTAATAGAATTAGAAATTTCTCCACAAATTGCACTTCCAACAACGAGTCCATCAGCTTTTTTGAGTGATTTAATTGTCTTTTCTGTTATTCCAAATCCAATTACTACGTTTTTTGATTTGCATTGTTTTTTAATTTTATTATATCTTTCTAATATAATTTTAGGTGAAACTTTTAATTTTCCTCCTGTAGTTGAAAGCATGCTTATGTAATAAATCATATCATGAGAATCTTTAATTATTTTTTTTAATCTTATCTTAGATGTAGTAGGTGAAATTAATTGAATAAAATTTATCTTTTTTCTTTTACATTTCATGGCAAGGTTTTTGTTTTCTGGATAAGGCAAATCAACAACAATTAATCCATCAACTTTTGCCTTTTTACATTTTTCCAAAAATTTATTTTCATTGTATTGAAAAATCATGTTGTAGTAGCCCATAAGTATAATGGGCTTATTTTTTTTGAAGTTTTTGAATTCTTTAACTATTGAAAATACATCATTTATTTTAATTCCATTTTTAATTGCTCTATAAGCACTCGTTTGTATTTGACCACCATCAGCAATAGGTGTGTTGTGAGGAAAGCCTAATTCACAAATATCAGCATAATTAGAAATGGATTTTAATATTTCCAAAGATCTTTTTTTAGTATTGTCTCCAGCTACCGTGTAGGTTAATAAAGCTGGTCTATTTTCGTTCCTAGCAACTTGAAATGCTTGATTAATTAGGGAGTTCATTTTTTTTTAACCAATCTTTCTCTCAAAATATCCCTGTCTTTTTTTGCATCACCACATGAGTTAACAACTATAATTGTTTCTTTGTTGAGATTAGGTGCAATTTTGATTGCTTCTGCAAATGCATGGCTTGGTTCTAAGCTAGGATTCAAGTCCTCAAACTTTGTCACGATCTGGTATGCTCTCAATGCTTCCTCATCAGTTGCATAAGTATACCTTGCTCTCTTACTGTCTTTTAAAAAACAATGAATTGGTGAAACTGATGGGTAGTCGAGTCCCGCAGAAATAGATTCTGTTTTATTAATTTGTCCCTCCTCGTCTTGACAGCAGTAGGCAGCTGCTCCGTGGAGTATCCCTAATTTTGCACCTTTACTCAAAGGCGCCGCATGTAATCTTGATTTTGTAGGACCACCAGCTTCAACACCTATTAATTCAATTTGTTTTTTGTTAAAATCAATAAACTCACTCCAAAACCCATAAGCTGAACTTCCACCACCAACACAATTTATTAATTTTATTTTATTTGGTATTTTTTTAAATTCAGATTTTAATTGTAACTTTAATTCTCTTGATATTTGAGAAGTACTCCAGCCACAAATTTTTACAAATATATTTGGGCCAACAGTGCTTCCAACACACATATGTGTATTATCGCAATTTGATACCCAGTATCTCATACATTCACTTACAGCATCAACCAAAGTTTGACTTCCAGAGTAAACAGGGACTATTTCGGCGCCATTCTTTTTAATTGCATCACAATTAGGTTTTTGTCTTTTAATATCTTTAGCTCCCATGAAAATTTTACATTTTAGACCAAATTTTTTTGCTGCCATACTTAACATTTTACCTGCATAACCTGCTCCAGTATCGCCAACGATGTATTTTTTACCCATCGATTTACATATAAGGGCGTGGACGGTAGCATTATATATTTTGTGAGCACCACCATTTGCTTCAGAAACTATTTTTGTCCAAATTTGAGCACCACCAAGATGATTTGTTAAATTATCTAGTTTTATAAATGATGTTGGGGCTCCAATATAATTTTTAAAATAAAAATCTCTTTTTTTTAAAAAATCTTTGTCTTTCCTAAGTTTCTTAAATTTCTGAGTTAAATCATCTATTGGTTTCTTTAGAGTTTCAGGAATATAGCTCCCACCAAATTTTCCACCCCAAAAACCATATTGATCGTGTTGATCAATTAAAGGAATTTTTTTCTTTAATTTCATTTTTTTAAATTTTGAACATTATTTAAGAAAATTTCAATTTTGGAAAGATCTTTATTGCCTGATGTCTCAAGACCTCCTGATATATCAATAATATCTGCAATCTGCCCAAAATCTTTAAGATCATCATTGAATTTAATATTACCTGCAAGCATTACCTGTTTTTTGAAATTTATATTTTTTAATATTGAATGGTCAAATGACATACTTTTTTCGTAGCCTTTACTATCAAATAGATAAATGTCTGCAAAATCTGCATATGATTTATAATTTTCAAAGTCTTGTAAATTTTGAATAGTAAAAGCTGCTATAATTTTTTTTTTATATTTTGCCTTAATGTTTTTAATTTCTGAAGGGCTACAATCATATATTTGATAATAGTCAAATTTTAGATTTTTGATTTGTTCCAATATTTCATTATTGGGTTTGACAAGTACAGCAACAAATTTTGTTTTTTTTTTTGTTCACATTTGTTAGTTTTTTTAATTTGTCTACTTGGACGTATCTTGGACTTTTGATATAGTTACAAATAAAACCTACATACTTAGGTGGATATGGGTGGTTAATTAAAAAGCTTAAAGTAAGTGAATCGGAAATTCCACAAATTTTGCAATCTTTGATCATTGATTTAAGTGATCAATTAATTTTTTCATATTTTTTTTTATATTACCTTTTGTAATAGGCCTTCCTATTACAATCCAATCACTTCCATTTTCAAACGCTTTTTTAGGAGTTAAAACTCTTTTTTGATCATTAGAATTTGAGTTAAATCTAATGCCAGGAGTAATTATTTCCTTTTTAAATATTTTTCTAATTATAGGCACTTCTCTAGCGCTACATACTAGTGCATCAAGGTTGGCTTCATTGGCTAATTTAGCTTGATGTAGAACTAATTTTTCTACGTTAGCTTTAAATCCAATTTGCCTTAATGAACTGTTATCAAGGGATGTAAGAATAGTAACTCCAATAATTTTTGTTTTTCCAGAAAATTTTTTAACTGCCTTAAGTGCCTTTAAACCAGAACTTATATGTATTGTTAAATAATTTACTTTTAAATCACGAATAGCTTTTATCGTAGATACACATGTATTTGGAATATCATGTAATTTTAAATCTGCAAAAATTATTTTATTTTTTATTTTTGATATAAACGATCTTCCGTTTTTGGAATTTATAAATTCTAATCCAAATTTATATCCAATTTTAACATCAGAATTTTGCGTTTCCTTAATAATTGTCTTTATTTTTGAGACATTAGCACTATCACAAGCAATGAATATTTTATTCTTTTTCATTATTCATTTTTTTAAACAAATCTTTTGCCATTTTGAAGTGAATTGTTTTTTTTTCTGGAGTATTAACTTTCTCTCCTGTTTTTGGGTTTCTTGAAATTCTTGCTTTTTGGGTTTTAGTAGAAAAAACTCCAAAACCTCTTAATTCTACTCTTTCATCTCTTTTAAGAGTTTGCTTTATTTCATTCAATATTATTTCAGAGAATTTATCTAGATCTTTTTTTAAAAAATTTGGGTAATGTTTTGAAAGTTGTTTTAAGAGTTTGGATTTTACGATAGCCAAGTTAATATTCTAGTTTATTTTTTTTCTCTATCCTTTTTTTTTAAATCTTCTGATAGTGATGAAAAAGGAAGATTTTTTCCTGATCCTTCAGAACCATATTTTTCTAGTGCTTCTTTCTTCTCTATTTCCTCTAAAAGTTTAATACTTAGACTTACTTTTCTTTTTTCAAAATCTAAATCCGATATCGCGCAATCTATTCTTTCACCTCCAGTAAATCTTGAAGGTCTTGCATCTGCTGTATTTATTGCAATTTGAGATTTTTTAATTTGGAAATCCATATCACATCCCTCTGGTCTCACTGTTAAACCTTTATTATCACTTGAAATAATTTTTACGGTGATAGTTTGATTTACTTTTTTGTCTTTAAACCACTCAAACGGATCAGGTTGAGTTTGTCTTAACCCAACTCTTATTTTTTGTTCAGAAATTTTAATCTCAAGTATCTTGACTTTGATTTTATCACCTTTCTTATATTTTGATAACTCTTCCTCACCGTTATTAAGGTATGTTAAATCATTACAATGCAAAAAAGTATCAATATCCAAATTTCCAATTTTTACAAACAAAGAATATTCATTTTTATTTACAATCTCACCCTCTGCAATTGAATTAACAGGATATTTTTTTTCAAAAATTTCAAAGGGATTTTCCAGAGTAAGTTTATGAGAAATTGCAACCCTTCTTTTATCTTTATCTATTTCTGTTATAACACATGATATTTCATCGCCTACTTTAAACATTTTTTTTGCAGAAACATTTTTTTTCGACCAACTTAACTCACTAGAGTGTAGCAATGTTGTTAGACCGGGCTCTAGTTCACAAAATGCTCCAAAATCCATAATCTTAACTACTTTAGCTTTATATACTTTTTTAAGTTCATAATTTTCTATATGTTCAAAAGGATCTTGTGAAAGTTGTTTTACTGAACAACCAACTTGTAATTTTTCTTTATCTACTGAAATAACTTTTAAATCGTGTTTTTCACCAATATTAAACACTTCATCAGGATGATTTACTCTTGAATAAGAAATTTCTTGCAAGTGAACTAAAACATCTAGTTCACCGTTCACATTGAAAAAACATCCAAAAGTACTGTACCCCTTTACCTCAGCACCTTTAATAATATCTCCAACCTTGTATTTTTCGATTATTTTTGCTTTATCTTCTTTTTTAAATGAGGAAATTATTTCTCTTCTAGAAACACATGCATTTCCTCTTACTTTATCTAGTTTTATAAGAGCAAATTTTTGTGGTTCATTCATTAAATGACTTATATCTTTTAAAGGTTTATCACTTATTTGAGAACCAGGTAGAAACATTAATGAACCTGTATCAATGTGTTCTACTATGCATCCGCCTTTGCACTTTGATGTAATTTTGCCCATTATTGGTTCCTTTTTTTCGTAGGCTTCAACAAGTTTATCCCAACCTTTTATTTTTTGGGCTTTACTAGCAGAAACAATTACTTCTCCATTTTTGTCTTCAATTTTCTCAAGTAAAACAGATATTGTTTCTCCAATTTTAATTTTTTCAGATAAACCCATACTTTTTAGCTCATTTATGTCTAATACAGGCTCACTTTTTAAACCTTCTACAAATAAAAATACAAATTTTTCAGTAATTTTGTTTATTTTTCCTTCAATTATTTTTCCTTCTTCAATATTTATTTTTGAAAGCTGGCTGTTAAGAAGTTTTTCAAACTCTTTAGATGCTTGGTTGGATAGATCTTTGTATATTTCCATGTATAATTTAATTTTTAAATAAATTTTTCGAACTTTTAGATAAATTTATGCTTTTAATCAACATAGAATTTTGCAATATTTTAAAATCATCTTTAAAATTTGACTTATTTATCTAGATTTTAGGCAATTTTTTGAATTTTTTAAATTTATATGTAAATTATATTATTTTTCCACCAAGACTTTTCACTTTTTTTAGAAATGAGGGAAAAGAAGTATTTATAGAATTTTTATCAAATATTTTCCAGTTTCCACCAAAGCTTAGAGCAGCAATTACACTTGTCATGAAAACTCTATGATCTTTTAAAAAAGATTTAATAGTTATATTTTTTTCTAAAGACAGATTAGGGTTGCCATAAATTTTTATACTGTCTTTTGTCATTATATTTCTAACTCCTATTTTTTTTAGTATTTTTGATCCCCAAATCAGTCTTGGGCTCTCTTTTTGATTTAGCTCAGATAATTTTCTAAAGTATGAAACTCCATTTGCTTTAGCAGCAAGTAAAAAAATTAGTAAAAATTCATCTATTGAGGAAGTATTAAGGCTTGTGGGACAATTTATTGGTTTTAAAACTTTACCACCAGTAACTTCGATATCTGAAATTTTTTCACCTTTATATATCTTTTTATTTTTTAATTTGATTTTTGCACCCATCATTTTTAGAATTTTTAAAATCCCTGTTCTGGAGGGATTGATATTTACATTTTTAATATTTATCTTGGAATTTTTCGATAAAATAGTTAAGACTATAAAAAAAGCACTAGAGCTAATGTCAGAAGGAATTTTATAATTAAAGGGTTTGATATTTTTTTTACCTTCAATTATTATTTTGTCATATTTCTGTCTCTTAATAATATTAATTGGTAAATCCAAATTTTTTAATAAAATTTCAGTATGGTTTCTAGATTTCTTTGCATTTATAATTGTTTTGCCCTTTGTATTTAATGAAGCCAACATTACACTGCTCTTACATTGAGCAGAACCTTTCTTTTCAAAGTATGTAATTGGTCTAGGTTTATCTGTTCCATAAATTGTAATTGGAAGTTTTCCTGAGTTAGATTTAAAACTTGCACCAAACTTTTTAAGAGGCTTTATAATTCTAAAAAAATCTCTTCTCGATAAACTTTTATCTCCAGTAATTTTGATTTCATTTTTTGCATGTATTAGAAGACCCATAATGAGTCTTGCGAGAGTACCAGAATTTCCAGCATAAAGTGTTAATTTTTTTTTATTCTTGAAGCCGTTAAGTCCATTTCCAATTATTTCACAAAAATTCTTTTTTAATTTAACTTTTGTCCCAAGTTTTTTTAAACAATTAAGTGTCTCTAATATATCCTCTGATTTTAATAAATTAAAAGATTTAGATTTTCCTATTGCTTGTGATGCTATAAGCGCCCATCGAATTGATAAACTTTTGTCACCTTCGATCTCAAGAATTTTGTTAAATTTTTTTATTTTCTCTGAAATTTCGATAAATGTTTTCATAAAAAATTAAATTAGCTAATTTTGAAAGACTCACCAAAGTAAGCGTTTCTTGCATCTGTATTTTTGACTAAATTTGTTGGTGTACCATGAGCTACTACTTTACCGTTATGAATTATTGCAGCTGTATCAACACATGCTAATAAATCTCGGGCCTGGTGGTCGCACAATATTACTGAAATTTTATTTAAAGTCTGTAAATCAACAATTATTTTCTGTAGAGTTTTTATTGTCATTACATCAAGAGCAGCAAATGGTTCATCCAATAAAAGTATCTTTGGATCAGATATTAAAGCAATTGCAATTACTAATTTTTTTTTCTGTCCTCCAGACAAATAATCGGCTTTGATATCTGTAATTGCATCTAATTCAAATTTCGATATTAAAGAGTCAATCTTTTCACTTCGGTAACTTTTGTTTGTTATCGTTATTTCTGAGATAGCCTTTAAATTCTCATAAACAGTTAAGTCGTGAAAAAATCCTCCATATTGAGGAACAAAGCCTATTTTAAATTTTAGTGTTCTTTCATAAATAGGGTATTCATTTACAATTTCTGATCCAATTGTAATAGATCCAAAATCAGGTGATATTAAACCAGTTATTAAATTAAAAATTGTAGATTTCCCCACACCATTTGGACCAAGAAGTCCAAGTATTTGTCCATTGTTCAATTTTAGATTTAAATTATCTAAAATCATTTTTCTTCCAAAATTAATTGAAATTTTATCTAACTTTAAAATAGATGATTTTTCTTTAAAAGACTTAATTCTAAATGGTTTTATTGTCATTCTCTAAATTAGTATGCTGTAATTTTTACTTTTTCTCCTAAATTTTCCATATTAATATCAACATTTTTAGTAATCATATTGATTATAATATTATCTGCCATAATTTTCCCCTGCAGCCCCTCATATACAACATTATCATAAATTTTAACAATATTTTCCTCAAAATTTAAGTTTAATTCTTCTGAGTAAATAATGTTGCTCATGTATTCAATTTTAATATTTTTACTAAAATTTGTATTATAATTTGAATTATTATAAATTGCATTTTCTGATGTTATATTTAATTTAAAATTATTTTCGTCTTTAAAAACTGCTTTCACTCCCTTCATAAAAACAATTTCCATATCATTTTCATAAACAAGTTCACTGAAGTCAGCGGTAATCATGTACTCAGTATTATTGTCAAAATTTATATTATATCTTAAATTTTTTATTATATTATTTTTGCCATCAAACGATTGACTTAATTCTTTATCAACGATTTTAGGTTTATCTTTTTCAAAATTTTGAAAATAAATTAGATAAAAACTAATTGTGATTAATATCAGTATTAAAAATAATGAATATTGAAGAAGCTTTTTCATCAATTAATTATTTTAATGCTTTTAAAAGGTTGTGAATATGTATTACCCCAATAGTTTTTTTTTTATTTTGTTTTTTACAAACACAAACACTTGTGATTTGCTTTTTATTCATTTGAGACAAAACATCTGTAGCTAAAACATTTTCATCAACGGTATAGGGTTTTAACGTCATAAACGATTTTATTTTATAATTATCAATTTTACGTTTCTTTTGTAAAAGCCGTCTTAAGTCACCATCAGTAAACACACCAGATGTAAAACCTTTGTTGTTGACAACAACAACAAAGCCTAAGCGTTTCAGATTGAGAATTTTTTGTGCATCTTTCATACGGTGGTTTTCATTAACAAAAGGTATCTTGTTTCTGACCAACATTACATCATTAGCAGTTTTTAATTTTTTGCCTAAATTCCCTGAGGGATGAAATTTTTTAAAGTCTAATTTTCCAAATTTTCTTTTTTTCATCAATGCTATTGCTAGAGCGTCTCCAAAAGATAGTTGAATGGTTGTGCTTGAAGTTGGTACAATACCATCTCCTGACTCAGTTACTTCAGGTATGAGCAGTTTTATATTTGAAGATTTATATAAGTCTGAATCTCTATTTGAAACTATACCAATCAAAAAAATTTTATTTGATTTAGCGTATCTAATAATATTTTTTAATTCAGATGTATTTCCCGAGTAGCTTATTAAAATCAATATGTCTCGATTTGTTATTTTTCCAAGGTCTCCATGCGAACAATCATTCGCAGAAATTGAAAAGGATGGTGTCCCTACCGATGAAAGTGTAGCTGAAATTTTTGATGCGATAATTCCACTTTTTCCTACACCACAAATTATTACCTTTGATTTACATTTAAAAATTATATTTACTGCCTCTTCAAAAGAATTGTCTATTGAGTTTTTTAGCTTCTTCAAAGCTCTAATTTGTAAATCAATTACATTTTTGCCAATTTCGTTTGTTTTATTTTTCATTTTAATGTGACCAAATATCTTCCTTGAAAAAAGCAAGATCGAGATCTACTCTAGTTCTCAAAAATTTAAGACAATCATTATATAAATCAATTCTTTTTTCTCTTTTTAATATTTTTACTAATTCATCATGAATTTTGTGAAGATATATTACGTCGTTAGCACAATATTTTAATTGTGCTGGAGTCAGTTCTCCTCCAAAATCTGAATTCTGGAATTGTTTACTTATATCGATTTCAATAAATTCCTTAATAAGAGTTTTTAAAGAATGATTATCTGAGTATGACCTAGCTAATTTTGAGGCGATTTTAGTGTCCAAGATATTTTTTGTCTCAGTTTTTAAATAATACTTTATATGAGCCAAATCTGCCCTGCCATAATGAAAAATTTTGGTAATTGATTGATCAGATAAAATTTTTACTAAATTAGGTGCATGATAATTTGATCTATCTAATTGTATGATATGAGCGTCTGAGTTACCGGAAGATACTTGAATTAAACATAAAGGATCACGCTTAACATTAAGCCCCATGAACTCCCCATCAACAGCTATAGCATTGCCTAAATTTAAATCATCTGGTAAATCTTTTTTGTGAAGTTTAATATCAATATTCATTTTTAAATAATATATATATGAAAGTAAAAAATTGTCTAATTTTTGGTGGAAGTGGTCAAATAGGTAGACATCTAATTAGAAAGTTAACAAAAAACAACTATAGGGTAACGGTAGTCACCAGAAATATACATCAAAAAGGCTTTATTATTAAAAGTCTAGGGAATCAAGGATGGATAAATATCGTAGAGGCAAACATTTTTGATGAAAAAAAATTAAGAAAATTATTTGAAAACGCTGATATTTGTATCAATTTAATTGGAATTTTGTTTGAAAAAAGGAGAGGAAATACATTTAAAAATATTCATACACTTTTTCCTTCTATACTTTCAAAGCTATGTAAAGAATATAAACTTGATCACTTCGTTCATATTTCTGCACTGGGAATAAATGAGGCACAAGATTCATTTTATGCAAAAAGTAAACTTGAGGGTGAAAAATTAATATTAGAAAATTTTTCTTTATGTACAATTTTAAGACCATCTTTAGTTTATTCAATTGATGATAATTTTACCACAAATTTTATGACTCTTTTAAATCGACTGCCAATTTTTCCTCTATATTACTCTGGAAAAACAAAATTTATGCCTATTCACTGTTCTGATTTAACAGATGTAATTTTTGGTGTGATACATAAAAATATTGACGCGAAAATAATAGAATGTGTTGGTCCTGAAATAATGTCTTTTAAAGAAATTATTAGTAATCTTTTAATTTTAATTGATAAAAAAAGAATACTTTTTCCACTTCCATTTTTTATGGCAAATTTATCTGCAAAATTTTTTGGATTGTTTCCAAATCCTCTCCTCACAGAAGATCAATTGAGACTTTTAAAATACGATAATATCAATACTGGGAAATATAAAACTAATTCAGACATTGGAATACCGGCAAATAGAAAGTTTTTTGATGAAGTAAAAAAATATTGTTATATGTGGAAAGAAGGAGGAGAGTATTCAACTGAAAAATTTATGGATTTGTCAAATAATAACAAAAAAGAATAATATTTTCTAAGCTGATTTTATTTTTTTCTCTATAAACTCTGGAACTTCATCTTTTTCAAGAGGATCATCTTTCTTATTTTTTGATTGATAGCAATATAAAAGATGTAGCTTACAGTAGCTGAAGTCTTTAAGGGAAGTTCGACCACAAAAATAAAACTCTTTCTCATTTGGGTGACCTATAGGATATTTACAATCATTGTCAGTTAATTCTTCAAGTTGTTTAGGATTTTCAGGTTCAAAATCTTTCTCAATTATCAATGATTTGAATTTTGTTCTTCTATTTTTTTTAAAATTTGAATTTTTCCCCTCTGCATCAATATCAAAATTTTTATTTGGTGTAGCAGATCGAGTTTTTATCTTTGCTGAAAGTCCTAATCTAGAAGCCTTTCCAATTATACTATTTCTTGTGAAGCCAGCCCCCATTTTTTCGGCTAATTCTCTAGCAGTATGTTTTCCCCAATTTTCTTTTAAAAATTCAACTCTTTCATCTGTCCAATTACTCATAATTTACAATATATAGTATAATATTTATTTATATATACAATATAATGTTAAAAAAAATCCATCTACAAGCATATATTTGAAGTTATTAACAATTTACCAAGAAACTACTAATTAAAAAATGGTGCAATCGCTACTTGTATATATTTACTTTAATAATAAGAGAATTATTAAAGCATTTATATTTAAAATTTATTTATGAGTTTTTTGGCTAGGAATTATAACAGAAGAAAAATTGCATTTAAAAAAGGAAGAGGATCTTTCTTATTTTCAATTGAAGGAAAAAAATATTTGGATTTTTTGAGCGGCATAGCTGTAAATACTTTAGGGCATTCTAATCCAAAATTAATAAAAGCATTAAATATTCAAGCAAAAAAAGTTTGGCATGTTTCAAATGCTTTTCAAATACCCGAAGGTGAAATCCTAGCAAAAAAATTAGTAAGGAAAACTTTTGCTGATAAAGTAATTTTTGTAAATTCTGGTGCCGAGGCAAACGAAACAGCAATTAAAATTGCTAGGAGATATTTTTACTCAATCGGAAAACCACAAAAAAACAGAATTTTATGTATCAAAAATTCATTTCATGGAAGAACATTGGCAAATATTTTTGCAAGTGGTTCAAAAAAGATGACAGAGGGTTTTGGTCCAAAAGTAAGTGGATTCGATCATTTTAAATATTCGGATATAAAGTCTCTTAAAAGTAAGATTTCAAAAAAAACAGCAGCAATATTTTTTGAAACTGCTATGGGCGAGTCAGGAATAAAAGTTCACTCAAATAAATTTTTAAAACAAGTGCGAAAAATATGCAGCGAAAAGAAAATTCTTTTAATTTTAGATGAGGTTCAATGTGGCATAGGTAGATCTGGTAAATTTTTTGCCTTCGAATATGCAAATATTAAACCAGATATAGTTCCTATTGCAAAAGGAATAGGAGGAGGGTTTCCAATAGGAGCTGTTCTTATGTCTAAAAAAGTTTCACAATGCATGATACCAGGAACTCATGGAAGTACCTACGGTGGTAACCCTTTAGCTATGGCTATAGGTAGCACTGTAATGGATCAAATTTTTAAAAAAAACTTTTTAAGCAATGTTAGAAAAAATTCTAGATATTTTTTAAAAAAATTGAACGTTTTGAAAAAAAGTTACCCAAAAGTTATTAAGGAAATTAGAGGGATTGGTCTTTTGATAGGTATACAAATTTATGTAGATTTAGGAAACTTTATAAATGATTTAACAAAAAATAAACTTTTGACTATAAGAGCTGCTGAAAATGTTGTTAGAATTTTGCCCCCATTAAATGTTAAAAAAAAAGAGATAGATTTAGCATTAAAAATTATTAAAAAAGTTTGCTCAAAATATTAGTTAATGAGAAATTTCTTAAACCTTGAAGATATACCCAGCAATCAACTAAGAAAAATATTAACTGATGCAAAAAAAAGAAAAATTTTAAGAAAAAACTTGAATACTTTGGATATTGATAAAAAAGCACCACTCAAGGGTAAATTATTAATTCAGATGTTTGAAAAATCAAGTTTAAGAACTAGATTAAGTTTTTATCTTGCAATTAAACAACTTGGTGGAAATTCAATAACTTTGAGATCAGATGAACTTCATTTATTCAAAGGAGGAGAGACAATAGAAGATACCGCAAAAATTTTATCCTCCTATGGAAATGCTTTTATACTACGAACAGACAGTGATGAAAAATTAAAAGAGTTTAAAAAACATTTATCAATACCAATTATAAACGGACTAAGCCCTTCTGCACATCCAACTCAAATTTTATCTGATGTATTTACAATTGAAGAGATCAAAAAAAAATCGATTTCTAAATTAAATATAACATGGATTGGAGATTCTAATAATGTTCTTAATAGTTTAATTGTGGCATCTTTTAAGTTTAATTTTAATTTAAAAATTGGTTGTCCAAAAAAATATAAACCGAAGTTATCAATTATAAACTTGATAAAAAAATCTAAAAATAAAATAGATATATTTCACGATCCAGAAAAAGCAGCGACAAAAGCAGATGTTATATTGACTGATAAAGTAATTTCTCTTAATGATAAGGTAAATAAAAGAAAAAAATTAGCAGAATTTAAAAGATTTAAAATTTCTGAAAAGATGATGCTTAAAGCAAAAAAAAATTGCATTCTTCTTCATTGTTTACCAAGAGGAAATGAGGTTAATGAAAATATTTTTAAAAGTGAAAAATCAAAGGTATGGCAACAAGCTATAAACAGAGTTCATGTTCAAAAGAGTATTTTATTATATTGTTTTGAAAAATTAAGGTAACGGTAATGGATTATCTGAATTTTGGTTAAGATACTTAATTACTGAGGCTCTATCTTTTTCTTTTCTAAGTCCAGCATAAGCCATCTTCGTTCCCTTTATCCATTTTGCTGGTTTAATTAAAAAGCCATTTAGTTCTTCAAAACTCCACTCTTTATCATATGCAGCAAGAGCTTTGGAGTATTTATAGTCTGAAACTCCTCCAATTTTCCTTCCTACCACATTATACAGAGCAGGTCCGATGTTATTTTTTCCACCTTTATTTATTGAATGACAAGCAGCACATTTTTTAAAAATCTTTTCTCCGGATACTGCATCACCCATGGCCATTAAAACAGCTATATCTACTTTTTCTTCTGCAGAGATTTCAGATGAAGTTGAAGCAACAGAGGTTTGTTCTACCTCAACAGTATACCCTGGTTTTTCAGGCTTTTCTACATGGAAGATAACATCTGATAATTTACCTATACCAATTACCAAAAGAGCAACCATTAAAACTGCAGCTACTATTTTATTTATTTCAAAAGAATCCATTTTATAAATATTTATTTTGAACGTATAACATTATAAGTGAAAAATTGCTTATAATTAAATGATCTATTTTGCCTCTGCTGATTTTTTAAATTAATTTAAAGAAATATATGAAAACTCTAATTTTAATACCTTCAAGATTATCGGCAACAAGATTGCCAGGTAAACCATTACTTAAAATTAAGGGTAAATCAGTTATTTCTCATGTAGTTCAAAAAGCAGAACAAGCAAATATCGGAGAGGTTTTTGTAGCGACCGAAGATAAGGAAATAATAGCTGATGTAAATCAGAATGGAGGAAAAGCAATTTTGACAAAGAATATTCATAAAACCGGAACTGATAGAATCTATGAGGCTTTAAATAAATTGGGTAAGTCAGACATTGAATTAGTAATGAATTTACAAGGAGATGAGCCCCTAATGGATGTTGAAGATATTGTAAACCTTCACAATCAAATGATTAAGTCAAATTCTCAATTAGGAACATTGGCATCAAAAATCGAAAATGAAAGTTTTTTTAAATCAGAAAATATTGTGAAAGTTATTACTACAAATAGTTTTGAAAAATCTGAATTTCCTGAGGCTTTGGATTTTTCTAGGAAACTATTAAATGTATCAGAAAATACATATCAACATTTGGGTATTTACTGTTATCAATTGAAGACACTTGAAAATTTCGTCTCTTTAAAACAATCTGGTAGAGAAATTAAAAATAGATTAGAACAATTAAGGGCGCTAGATAACAATATTAAGATTAATGTAGCTCAAGCAAAATCGTCACCGATAGGGGTTGATACAGAAGAGGATTTTCTGGCCATAAAAAAAATAATGGAATATAAGTCCTGATGAGTAAAATATTTTTTCAAGGAACATTTGGGGCATATTCACATTTAGCCGCTCTTTCAATCGATCCAAAGGCTGAAATTGTTCCATGTAAAACTTTTGATGAGTGTTTTTTAAGAGCTACAAAGGATACAAGTTCAAGAATAATAATACCTGAATCTAATAGAATAACAGGTAACATTGGTATCGAATATTTGATATTTAAGTATAGATTAAATATTTACTCAGAATATTTCCAAGAAATCGAGCATAATTTATTAGCATTACCAGGAACAAATATTGAAAATATAAAAGATGTTTATTCACATGGGCAAGCATTATCTCAATGTTCACAATTTATAAAAAATCATAATTTCGTTGAGCACGTAAGAGCAGACACCGCTGGTTCAGCAGAAATGATTTCAAAAAGTAAAGATAAAACAAAAGCTGCAATAGCATCATCTTTAAGTGCAAAAACATATAATTTGGAAATTATTAAAAAAAATATTGAAAATGAAAAAGGAAACTTAACAAGATTTCTTGTAATGGGAAAAAATGTTGCCCAACCTGATTTTAAAAATAAAAAATATATCACTTCATTTTTGTTTAAGCTAAAAAGCAAACCAGCTGCTCTTTACCAATCTTTAGGTGGTTTTGCTATTCATTCTGTTAATTTGACAAAATTACAAAGTTATCCAGAAAAAAATTCTTTTGATTCTTTCTTTTTTTTATGTGATCTTGATGGTCATATCGAGGATGTTAGGGTTCAAAAATCCTTGGAAGAATTAGGATTACATTGCCAAGATTTTCACGTTCTAGGTGTTTTTGAAGCTGACAAATTAAGAGAAAAATAAACATAAATCTTTTCTTGTGGATTAGAAAATATTACTGCTATAATACTTGAGGAGGCTAGAGGTGGGTGCTGCTTGAACCCGACCAGATCTTAACGGAAGCAGTCGTAGAGACAGTTATTCAGGTTCTAGTCTCCTAGGGAATATAAAAATGAAAAAAAATTCTAAAGTATTGGCATTAAAATATAGACCCTCAAAATTTGAGGATTTGTTGGGACAAGAGGTAATAGTAGAGACAATTGTTAATGCGATTAAAAGTAACAAAATTCCCAATGCATATTTATTTACAGGTATAAGAGGCGTAGGCAAGACAACGATAGCAAGAATCGTTGCCAAATCTTTAAATTGTTTAAATGGAGTTGATAAATTATGTAATAGTGATTTGTGTGATAATTGTGACTCAATTTCTAATTCCAGTCACATAGATGTTCTTGAGCTTAATGGCGCTGATAAAACATCAATCAATGATATTAGAGATCTTATTGAGTTTGCAAGATATGGGCCTACTTCATCAAAATATAAAATTTTTATAATCGATGAAGTTCATCAGATCTCAACCTCTGCTTTCAACGCCTTATTGAAAATTTTAGAAGAGCCTCCGGAATACTTAAAGTTTATTCTAGCAACAACAGAAATAAAAAAAGTACCAGTAACTATTGTTTCAAGATGTCAGAGGTTTGACCTTTCTAGGATTAAATCCTCAGAATTATTTGAATTTATAAAAAAAATAAATTTGTTAGAAAAAGGGAATGCCACTGACGAGGCCATAAGATTGATTGTAAAAATATCTGAGGGATCGGTGAGAGATGCCTTATCTCTTTTAGATCGAGCTTTGCTATCTTTAAATGACGAGGAACAGCTTGATTTAAATGCAGCTCAAAAAATTTTTGGTTATTTTGACAAAGCTCAATTAATTGACATTTTCAATAGTATATTAAGAGGTGATGAAAAAAAAGTTATAGAAAGTTATAGAAAAATTTATAATCAAGGTGTTGAACCAAAAGTTTTTATTAATGATTTTTTAGAACTAATTTATTACTTCAAAAATATTAATTCTCTTACATTAGAGAGCACAAATTTTTCCTTAAATGATGAAGAGTTTTCCAAAATAAAGGAAATTTCTAACCAAATTGATGCAGAAGTATTAATATTATTTTGGCAGTTTACAATAAGAACTTTGGAGGAACTAGACATAGTTTCAAATCAAAATTTATCAATTGAAATGTTTCTAATTAGACTAATGTTAATAAGTTCAAGCAAAACTAAAATTGAAAATAAAAATGACATGCAAATTTCTATTGATAAAAAAAAAGTAGTCTCAGACCTTAATGTTGATGCGATAGATCAAATAAAGAATGTTACTCAAGAAAAAAAAAATTAAACCAGAAACACAAACTGAATTTAAAACAGAAAGCAAAATACCGATCAGGTCGTTTCAGGATCTATTAAATATATGTCATAAAAAAAAAGAGGTGAAACTGAAATATGAATTAGAAAAAAATGTTAATCTTGTAAGTTTTGAAAAAAGTAGGATTGAAATTTCTTTTAATGATAATCTTGATAAAAATTTTGTGAAAGATTTATCTCAAAAACTTTTTGAATGGACCAACGAAAGATGGATTATAACTTTGAGTAAAGTTCAAGGTGAAAAAACTATTAAAGAGAAAGAATTAATTAAAAAGAAACAATTAATCGAAAAAGTAAAAAGTGAAAAATTATACAAAACTATTTTAGAAAAGTTTCCGGATGCAGATTTGATAGATGTTTCTCAAAAAAAAAGTGACTAATAATGAATGATTTTAGTAAAATTTTAGATAAAGCAAAAGAACTTGAAGCAAAAATGAAACAGAGCCAAGAAAATATCAAAAAGATCAGAGCAGAAGGAATTTCAGGTTCAAATTCTGTCAAAGTGATTTTAGATGGTGAGGGTGAAATGCAAAAAATTGAAATTTCCAAAGATATCTTAAGTGAGCCAAAAACTATAATTGAGGATTTAATTGTTGCTGCACATACTAATGCTAAGTCACAACTTAAAAATAAAACAAAAGAGGAAATTTCGAAAGCTACAGGAGAGTTTGGAATTCCAGGATTTAAGTGGCCCCTTTAAGGATGCAAAATATTTACGAGATTGACGACTTGATTAAATTAATATCCAAGCTTCCAGGCCTTGGCCCAAAGTCAGCAAAAAGAATTGTTTTAAAACTTATTAATAACAGAGATGAGCTTGTAAAGCCGTTAGCCAATATATTAGTCAAAGTATATAAAAACGTTGCAAGATGTAAGTCATGTGGAGCATTAAAATCAAACTCAAATGGTTGCAAAAATTGCGAAGATGTAAATGAAAAATTCACAAAAATATGTGTTGTAGAAGATATAGCTGATCAGTGGTCAATCGAAAATTCCAATATATATAAAGGATATTTTCATATCCTGGGCGGAACAATCTCATCCGTTGGTCAAAGAAAAGAAGATTTATTAATTAACTCTTTAGTTGATAGAGTGAAAAAAGAAAATATAGATGAGGTTATTATTGCAACAAGTGCAACAGTTGAGGGTCAAACAACTGCCTATTATATCCAAGATAGTTTAAAGAATTCTAGGGCCAAAGTAACAAAATTAGCACAAGGGTTACCTATTGGAGGAGAGATAGAAAGCTTAGATGATGGAACTTTATTTTCAGCTTTCAAAAATAGGTCTAAATTAAATTCTAATTCTGATTAGTTTTTTTTCTCAATCTATTGAGGTGTAAAAGAGGCTCTGTATAACCAGAAGGCTGATTTTTGCCTTCAAAAATTAGATCACACGCGGTCTTAAAAGCAATTGAGTTTTCATAATTATCACTCATTTTTTTATATTTTTTATCATTTTGATTTTGCTTATCCACAATTTTGGCCATTTGTCTCATTATTTCTAATACCTGAATTTTAGTTGTAATTCCATGATGAATCCAATTTGCGATATGTTGTGATGAAATTCTTAGAGTAGCTCGATCTTCCATAAGACCTATATTGTTAATATCGGGAACTTTTGAGCAACCTATCCCTTGGTCAATCCATCTAACCACATAGCCTAACAAAGTTTGCGCAGAATTTGATATCTCTGAATTTATCTCACTTACTGACCAGTTAGGTCTATCAGCTATAGGTATATTAAGTAGGTCATCTAATTTAGCTTTATCACGTTTTAAAATTTTTTTTTGTTCTTCAAATATATTAATCATATGGTAATGAAGCGCATGTAACGAAGCAGCAGTCGGAGAAGGTACCCATGCACAATTAGCTCCAGCCTTTAAATGGTTTATTTTTTCATCTAACATTTCCTTCATTTTATCCGGTATTGCCCACATACCTTTTCCTATTTGAGCTTTTCCCGAAAAACCACATTTTAAACCAACATCAACATTGTTATTTTCATAAGCTAAGATCCAATTTGAGGATTTCATATCGCCCTTTTTAATCATTGGACCTGCTTCCATCGAAGTATGCATTTCATCCCCAGTTCTATCTAAAAAACCAGTATTAATAAAAAATACCCTATTTTTTAACGACCTAATACACTCTTTAAGGTTGGCCGAAGTTCTTCTTTCCTCATCCATTATTCCAATCTTACACGTATATTTATCTAGTCCCAATAATTCCTCGACTTTTGAAAAAATTAAATCTGTAAATGCAGTTTCATCAGGGCCATGCATTTTTGGTTTGACTATATAAATCGATCCCTTTCTAGAATTTTTCATTTTCTTTAAGTCATGAAGGGCAGCTGCTGTTGTTATAAAAGCATCCATGATTCCCTCAGGCATTTCAGAGCCGTCTTTTAATAAAATTGATGGATTGGTCATTAGATGTCCAACATTTCTGATGAGTAGTAGACTTCTACCATGTAATTTTAGTCCTTTACCCTCTTTGGATATATAGCTCCTATCAGGATTAAGTTTTCTTTCGAGGTTTTTTCCATTTTTTTCAAATTGAACTTTTAAATTTCCTTTCATTAGACCAAGCCAATTTTTGTAACAAACTATTTTGTCTTCAGCATCTACTGCAGCTACACTATCTTCATTATCACAAATTGTTGAAACAGCAGACTCTGCTATTACATCACTTATTCCAGCAATGTCATGAGCAGCACTGAAAGCTTTTGGGTTTATGATAATTTCAAAGTGTAAATTATTATTCTTTAAAATTATTGCAGAAGGTTTTTTTGCTTCACCCCTATGACCTATAAATTTTTGTTTATCTTTTAGTTTATATTCGTAGTCATCTTTAGATATAATTAGATCTCTATCAACAACTTTAAGGTTTGAAATATTTTTCCAACTTGTACCCTCAATTGGAATATATTTATCAAAAAATTCTCTTACATATTTAATTACTTCTTGACCTCTTAATGGATCATACCTTTCACTGCCCCCCTCATCTGACTCAATTATATTTGTTCCATATAGACTGTCATATAAACTTACCCATCTTGCATTAGCAGCGTTAAGCGTATACCGTGCATTCATAATTGGGACTACTAATTGTGGACCAGCAATTTGAGTTATTTCATCATCAACATTTTTTGTTTCAATATTGAAATCTGGCCCTTCATCAACTAGATAGCCAATATCTTTTAAAAATTTCTTATATGAAGTAATTTTAATTTCACTTCCCCTATTCTTAATGTGCCAGTCATTTATTTTATTCTGTAAATTTTCTCTGACTTCTATCAATTCTTTATTTTTAGGTGCTAATTCATGAGCAGCTTTATCCAAGCCTAACCAAAACTTTTTTGAAGAAATATTTGTATCTTTCAAAAGCTCTTCATTTACAAAGGCATAAAGTTTCTTCGAAACTTTAAGGTTATTAATGCTCAAGTAGTTTGATGACATAATGTCTTTTTTAAAACTACCATAAAATTATGTCAAATAATTAATAGAAGCATTGACATTTTGTTGTCATTTTTGCGACTTATGTAATAATAAATTATAAATGAAAAATTATCTTAATTTTGAAAATGATATTAAAGATCTTGAGACTGAAATAGAAAAACTCAAAGATCCCTTTAATCAAAGTGGTCTGACAGAAGTAGATACGGGAAAAATATCAGAAACTCAAATTGAATTAGATAAAAAATTAAAGAGTATTTACTCAAATCTTGATCCTTGGCAAACTACAATGGTTGCAAGACACGAAGATAGACCAAAGTCAAAATTTTATATTGATAATTTATTTGAAGATTTTATTCCTCTCGCGGGTGACAGACATTATGGCGAAGATAAGTCAGTTATATCTGGTTTTGCAAGATTTAATGGTCAGTCAGTTTTAATAATAGGACAAGAAAAAGGAGAAGATCTCGATTCCAGAATTGAAAGAAATTTTGGGATGATGAGACCTGAAGGATATAGAAAGACAATAAGACTTATGGAGCTTGCAGACAGATTTAGTATTCCAATAATTTCATTTATAGATACGCCTGGTGCTTACCCAGGAGTTGGCGCTGAAGAGAGAGGACAGGCTGAGGCAATAGCTAAATCAATTGAATGTTCAATGAAATTAAAAGTTCCAACTTTGGCAATTATTATTGGCGAAGGTGGTTCCGGAGGTGCGATAGCATTGGCATCGGCAAGTAAAGTTCTTATGTTAGAAAATGCAATTTATTCAGTAATCTCTCCAGAGGGATGTGCCACTATATTGTGGAGAGATCCAAAAAAAATGCTTGATGCCGCAAAAGCAATGAAACTTTCTGCTAAAGACTTGCTCGAACTTCAAATAATTGACGAAATAATAACAGAGCCAGTTGGTGGAGCACATAGGGATAAAAATTTAATATTAAAAACAATAAAAAATTCATTAGAAAGAAATTTAGATTATTTTAAATCGATGACAAATGAAGAAATCTTTAATGATAGGAAAAATAAGTTTTTAAGAATAGGAAGGAATAAAGGATTTATAAGTGATTTAGACGAATTAAGCTCACTTAAAGTACAAAAAAAATACTTTATCAAGAATTTTTTTTCAAAAAATTATTTAATTCCAGCAACTATTTTTATATTAGCTATTATAACTTCTCTGATCTTATTTTTATAAAGAACCACAACAACGTTTATATTTTTTTCCAGACCCACAGAAACATGGCTCGTTCCTACTCATCTTTTTTCCAATATATTTTGGATCTATTTTTTTTTGTTCAATCTCATTTTCTTTTGAAATTGGGGCCTCAACTACTTTCAAATTAATTAAAATTGTTATAAAATCTAACTTTAGCTTGTTTAACAAATTTTCGAACAAACTAAATGCTTCTTTTTTGTATTCTATAAGTGGGTCTCTTTGCCCATATGATCTAAGACCTATCACTTGTCTTAGTTGCTCTAAGTATTGGATATGAGATTTCCAATTCATATCTATAGCTTGTAAAAAAATTCTTTTCTCTATTTCTTTAGATTGATCTTCCCCCAAAAGTTTAATTCTTTCGTTTCTTGACTCTTGAAATTTATCCTCTATTTTTTTTCTTAGAGATTTCTCATCCAATAAACTTACTTCATTCATTTCAGACTCTTCAAAGTTTTTACCTAAAATAGATTTAAGTTTTATCTCAAATTCGTTATTTTTAGGACTTGATAACTTCAAATTTTTTAATCTAACTAATCCGTCTATTATTTCGCTTAAAAAATCATTTGAATAGTTGAAAATCTGATCACTTTTCATAGCATTCTTTCTTTGAGAAAAAATTACATATCTTTGATCGTTAAGAACGTTATCGAATTTAATCAGAGTTTTTCTAACATCAAAATTTCTCGACTCTACTTTTTGTTGTGCCCTTTCCAGTGCTTTATTAATCCATGGGTGATCTATACTTTCACCATCTTTTAAACCTAATTTTTGGAGTATATTGTTCATCGATTCTGAGCCAAAAATTCTCATCAAATCATCCTCAAGACTTACGTAAAAAATTGAGCTACCTTCATCACCCTGTCTTCCAGCCCTCCCTCTTGCTTGATTATCAACTCTTCTAGACTCCATTCTTTCAGTGCCAATTACAAACAATCCACCTAAAGATTTTATTTTTTCCTTATTATTTTTAAGTTGATTATCAGGTAATGAACCTTTTTTTCCACCCAATTGTATATCTACTCCTCTTCCAGATATACTCGTAGTAATTATTACTGAGCCTTCTTTTCCTGCGTTGGCAATAATTTCTGCTTCATTCTCATGATTCTTTGCATTCAAAATTAAGTGTTTAATATTTTCTTTTTTTAAAAGTTTTGAGTATATTTCTGATTTATTTATACTAGACGTAAAGACCAATAATGGTTGGCCCAATTTATTACATTCATTGATTTTCTGAATTATGGCATTATTTTTTTCTTCCTCTGTTCTAAATATTTGATCATTCAGATCATTACGTATCATCTTTTTATTTGTAGGGATTACAACTACAGGGAGATCATATATTTCAAAAAACTCTTCAGCCTCTGTTGCAGCAGTTCCTGTACAGCCACATAGCTTTTCATAAAGTTTAAAATAATTTTGGTATGTAATTGATGCTAAAGTTTGATTTTCAGCTTGAATATCTATTTTTTCTTTTGCTTCTAAAGCTTGATGCAAACCATCGCCATACCTTCTTCCTTCAAGGATTCTTCCAGTGAGTTCATCTATTATTTTTAAATTATTATCTTGTACAATGTAATCCTTTCCCTTTTGAAACAAGTGGTTTGCTCTTAAAGCTTGATTTACGTGATGTACTAAGCTCAGATTTTCTGGATCATAAAAATTATTATTTTTTAAAATTCCTGCATCATTAAAAATTTTTTCTACCGTATTAATTCCTTCGTTAGTTAAAAGAATATTCTTATCTTTTTCATCAACTTCATAATGCTTTTCATTTAATTTTTTGATTAATTTATCAATTGTTAAGTATTGATTTGTTTTGTCTTCTGCTGCTCCAGAAATTACAAGTGGAGTTCTAGCTTCATCAATTAAACAAGAGTCTATTTCGTCAACAATAGAAAAAAAATGTCCTCTTTGAACCATTTCATTTTCAGAATATTTCATGTTATCTCTCAAATAATCAAAACCAAGTTCACTGTTAGTTGCATAGGTGATATCACAGTTATAATTTTTTTTTCTCTCAGTATCGTTTTGATCATTGTTTATATAACCTGAGCTAAGACCTAAAAAATTATAAATTTCACCCATATCTTGAGAATCTCTTTTTGCCAGGTAATCATTGACAGTTACAATATGAACACCTTTTTGATGCAAAGCATTTAAATAAGCGGCCAATGTTATCGTAAGTGTTTTTCCTTCACCAGTTCTCATTTCAGCAATTTTTGACTCATGCAATATTATTCCTCCAATTAATTGAACATCGTAGTGACGTTCATTTCTTTTTCTCTTGGAGGCCTCTCTAACTAGGGCAAATGCTTCTGGAAGCAGCTCTTCTATCTTAGCTCCTTTTTTAATTCTATCTTTTAGCTCCAAAGTTTTGTTTGGAAAATCTGTATCTTTCAAATTTTTTATTGTGTTTTCTAGACTATTTATTTTTTCAACGATTTTAGCTACCCTATCTAACTCTTTTTGATTGTTAGATTTAATGAATTTTGTGATGAAAGTTAAAGGATTTAACATTAGTTTTTGATTTATTAATTACTTATAACCTTTAATATAATCATTAAATAATTATTTTAAACATTATGGGTATTAATTTTAAGAATTTTTTATCTTCTAAATCAAGAAATGCGAAAATGATGGAATTTCAAGATCTTGATCACATTGATGGAGTATCAATTTCGACAGTTTGTGCAAACCTGTATAAAGAACCAAGAGATGATTTAGTTATGTTTTATTTTAGAGAAGGTGCTAACCATGCATCATTATATACTCAGTCAAAAATTACCTCAGAGAACATAAAGTGGAATTTAAATCAAAAAGTAAAAAAAATATTTTCATTAGTAATTAATACCAGAAATGCAAATTGTTTTACTGGCAAACAGGGATATAGAAGTTTAGAAAAAATTGCCGAAGTAATTTCAAATAAACTTACTGATAAACAAAAGGAAGATGAGGACATTCCAAAAAAAATAAAGCCCAAAGAAATCTTTTTTGGTTGCACAGGTACCATAGGAGAAACTTTTCCAGAAGAAAAAATAAAAAACAAAATACCAGATTTGGTCGACAAAATAAAATATACACAAAATAAATATATTTGGATGAAAGCAGCACTTGGAATGATGACCACAGATACACAACCTAAAATGGCAATGGAAGAATGCTTTATTGGCAATAGTAGAATCAAATTATTTGGCATCGCTAAAGGGTCGGGCATGATACAGCCTAATATGGCAACCACATTAGGTTATATTTTTACAGATGCAGACATCTCAAATGAAATTTTAAAAAAACTTCTTAAAAAAAATATATCTTCAACATTTAATGCAATAAGTTGTGATGGGGATACAAGTACGAATGACATGGTTTCAATTTTCTCAACGGGCAAAACAAAACACATAAAAATTAAAAGTTTATATGATGAAAAAATAAAAGAGTTCGACGAAGCGTTAAATAAAGTTTTATTAAATCTTGCTAAGCGAATAGTTGCTGACGGCGAGGGTGCTTCAAAATTTATAACAATTAAAGTTGAAAATTGTAAAGAAGAAAATGAGGCAAAAAAAATTGCATTCTCGGTAGCAAACTCTCCATTAGTGAAAACCGCAATTGCTGGTCAAGATCCTAATTGGGGGAGAGTAATTATGGCAATTGGAAAATCAGGAGTTTCAATTAATTTTGAAAAATTATCTATTAAATTTGGAAACTTAATTATAATCCAAAATGGAAAAATAAACCCTAATTATAAAGAAGATGAAGCTGCAGACTACATGAAAAGTGACAATATAGATATTCAAATTAATATTTCTACAGGATCAAAAAATTTTATAGCTTACTCAATGGATTTAACAAAAAAATATATTGAAATTAACGCTGATTATAGAAGCTAACTAATATTGAAATTTTAAAAAAGATTGTTAAATATTTCCTATGATTAAGTACAAACTTATATGTAGAAGTTGCGAAGTATCATTCGATAGCTGGTTTAGTTCATCCTTGGAATATGAAAGATTAAAAAAAAAAAATTTTTTAAATTGTTACAAATGTAATTCAACAAAAGTTGAAAAAACTTTGATGGCACCAAAATTAATCAATAAAATTAAAATTGAAAACTCAGATCAAAAAAACTCAAAAATAAAAAAAATTGATAAAAAAATTAAAGAGTATCAAAAATTTATTAAAAAGAACTTTAAATATGTTGGTAATAATTTTGCCTATGAAGCAAGGTCCATTCATTACGACAAAAAAAAAAGTAAAGGAATTTATGGAACTGCTTCTTCTAAGGAAATTAAAGAATTAAAAGATGAAGGAATTCAAACTGAAAGTTTACCTTGGATAGAAGATAAGAAAAATTAATTTTTGATAAATTTTCCTATGTAATTTATCGAGTTATCTTCAGTAATTTTCCATTGATCTTTTATTAAATCAAATTTCATTCCATCTATGCACTCTAATTTAAGGTTATTTTTTTCTAAAATTTTTACTAGATCCTCAGGTTTTACAAATTTCTCCCAATCATGTGTTCCAATAGGAAGCCAGCGCAAAATATATTCTGCACCAATAATTGCAAATAAATAAGATTTTAATGTTTTGTTTAATGTAGCTACAAACATAATTCCATTCTTTTTTAATAAATTTGAACTTGATTTTAAAAAAAAATTTATATCTTCGACATGCTCAACAATTTCCATATTTAAAATCACGTCAAATTTAATTTTAGTTTTAAAATTCTCAGGAGATGTACAAAAATATTGAATTTTTAAATTATTTTTTTTAGCATGTATTTTTGCCACTTCGATGTTTTTTTTAGAAGCGTCTATTCCTATTACTTGAGCCCCGAGTCTACTCATTGGCTCTGTTAACAAACCACCCCCACAACCAATATCTAGAATTTTTACTTTATCTAAGGGGCTTTCTTTACTTTTAAGTTTCAAAGTGTCAATAATATTGTTTTTAATATAGGCTATTCTTATGGGGTTAAATTTATGCAGTGGTTTGAATTTTCCATCTGGATCCCACCATTCGTCAGCAATTTGAGAAAATTTTTCTATTTCTTTTTTGTTAATTGTGTTAGTTTTCATATCTTTATAGGCTTAATAATATATTCAACATGTATTTTATCAATATATTTTAACTTTAAGACATAATTAATCATGAAAATTGTAGTTTTAAAATTCGGCGGTACCTCAGTTGGAACAATCAAAAATATAAAAAAAGTTGCAGAAATAATTACAGATTATAAAAAAAAAAAGTATCAAGTAATTGTTGTATCTTCTGCGATGAGTGGTGTGACAAATGATTTAATTAAAAAATCTCAAAAAATATCTGAAAATTTTTCCGACTCAGAATATGACGTACTTGTTTCTACTGGAGAGCAGGTTGCATGCTCTTTAATCGCAGGAAGATTAATTCACAAAAACGTTAAATCAAGATCATGGCTTGCCTGGCAAATACCAATATTTACTGAGGGCTCATATAAAAATTCTAGAATTGTTCACATTAATAAGAAAAAAATTCTTGAATATTTGAGCAAAGGTGGTGTCCCAATTATTACAGGTTTTCAGGGAGTTAATAAAAAAATTGAAAGAATTACCACTATTGGAAGAGGTGGCTCTGACGCAAGTGCAATAATGCTGGCAAAGTTTTTTAAAGCTAAACGATGTATAATTTATACGGATGTTGAGGGTGTTTATTCTACTGACCCAAATAAATTAAAAAAAGCAAAAAAAATAAAAGTAATTTCTTACGAGGAAATGCTTGAAATGGCTTCGCTTGGTGCAAAAGTAATGCAACCAGTCTCAATACAAGATGCAAGGCTTAATAGAATTGAAGTCGAGGTAAAGTCATCATTTTCAAAAAAAGCAGGAACATTAATTACAAAAAGATCAAATATAATTAATAGTAAGATAATTACAGGAATATCTTTTACACAAAATGATGCCAAAGTAACTCTTCTAGGTGTAAGAGATAAACCTGGTGTTGCAGCCTCTATTTTTAAACCTTTATCAAAAAATTCAATCAATGTTGATATGGTAGTTCAAAATATTTCAGCAAATGGAAAAGAAACAGATCTTACTTTTACAATTAAAGCTGATGATTTGAATAAAACAAAAAAAATAATTCAAAATAATAGAAATATAAACTTTAGAAATTTGTTATTAAAAAAAAATGTTTCTAAAATATCGATTGTTGGTGTTGGCATGATCACAACACCGGGGGTAACTTTTAGGATGTTTCAAACTTTAGCTAATGAAAAAATTAATATTCAAGTCATTTCTACATCTGAGATTAAAATTTCAGTCCTAATTAACAAAAAAGATGTAAAAAAAGCCTTAACTTCTTTACACAAAGAATTTAAATTAGATAAATAAAATGAGCATAAGACCTTTCAGAGATATTAAAAGAAAAAAAACAAAAGTTATAAATGTTGGGAATGTAAAAATTGGAGGTGATAATCCTATTTCTGTTCAATCTATGACTAATACTTTAACCACTGACATAAAATCCACAATTAAACAAATAGTTGATATTCAAAGTGAAGGTGCTGATTTAGTCAGAGTTTCTTGCCCAGATGAACAATCTACAAAAGCATTGAAAGAAATTGTCAAACACGTTGATGTTCCAATAATTGCAGATATTCATTTTCATTATAAGAGAGCAATAGAGGCAGCTGAAAATGGAGCTAGTTGTTTGAGAATTAATCCAGGAAATATTGGTGATACACACAAAATAAAAGAAGTTATCAAAGCAGCAAAAAATAATAATTGCTCTATAAGAGTTGGAGTTAATGCTGGTTCATTAGAGAGAGATATCTTAGAAAAATTCAAAGAACCTTGTCCTGAGGCATTAGTAGAAAGTGCTATTAGAAATATAAAGATTTTGGAAGATGAAAATTTTTTTAACTTAAAAATTAGCGTAAAGTCTTCGGATGTTTTTTTGTCAATTGAGGCTTACAAACAGTTATCAAAAGTTACTGATTATCCTCTCCATTTGGGTATAACTGAGGCTGGTGGCTTTGTGCCTGGAAGTATTAAATCATCAATTGGAATAGGTGCATTACTGTTAAATGGTATAGGTGACACAATAAGAATTTCGTTATCAGATGATCCTATTAATGAGGTAAAAATTGCAAACGAAATTCTTAAATCTTTAAATTTACGAAATAGAGGTGTGAAAATAATCTCTTGCCCTTCGTGTGCAAGACAAGGCTTTCAAGTTATTGACACAGTAAAAATTTTAGAAAAAAAACTATCACACATCAAAACACCAGTGACTCTCTCAATAATCGGTTGTGTTGTAAATGGTCCTGGAGAAGCAGCTATGACGGATGTTGGTGTGACAGGTGGAAAAAAAGGTAATAACATGCTTTATTTATCAGGAGTGCAAAAAGAAAAAATATTGACCGAGGATATGATAAATAAAGTCGTTCTTGAAGTTGAAAAAAAAGCTTCTGAACTAGAAAACAAGTAAATGATCCCAAACAAAACAATAGAGGAATTGATAAATAAACATTCGCTATTAGAGAAAGATTTATCCTCTGGAAAAATAGATAAAAAATTATTTGCTGAAAAGTCTAAAGAATACTCTGATTTAAACGAAATAGTCGAAGATGCGAAAAAATTTATTTCTTTTGAGAATGATAAACTCGAATTGGAAAAGATTTTGAAAGATCAAAACACAGATAAAGAATTGATCAAAATGGCAGAAAATGAACTTATTGATCTGAAGTCACAACATGATAGATCGGAAAAAAAATTAAAATTATTTTTATTACCTAAAGATGAGGCAGATAAAAAAAATGCAATTATAGAGATAAGAGCTGGCACGGGTGGTTTAGAGGCGAGTTTATTTGCAGCTGACTTATTTAAAATGTATGAAAAAGTAAGTCATAAAAAAAAGTGGTTATTAGAGTTAATCTCTATTTCTAGATCAGAAGCCGGAGGTCTAAAAGAAGTAATAGCCTCAATTAAGGGAACAAACATATATTCAACTTTAAAATATGAGAGCGGAGTTCATAGAGTTCAAAGAGTGCCTGATACAGAAACTCAAGGTAGAGTTCATACTTCGGCTGCTACAGTTGCTGTTTTACCCGAGGCAGAAGAAGTAGATCTTAAAATTAATGAGTCTGATCTTAGGATTGATGTTTTTCGTGCAGGTGGTCCAGGTGGACAATCTGTGAATACAACTGATAGTGCCGTAAGAATAACACACATTCCAACTGGCCTGTCTGTTTCTCAACAAGATGAAAAATCGCAACACAAAAATAAAGCAAAAGGAATGAAAATTTTAAGAGCTAGACTTTATGAACTTGAGAGATTAAGGATTAACGAGGAAAGATCTCAAGATAGAAAAAATAAAATTGGAACAGGCGATAGATCAGAAAGAATCAGGACTTACAATTTTCCTCAAGGGAGAGTGACAGACCATAGAATAAATTTAACTTTACATAAATTAGATGAATTTCTTGAGGGAGAGATTTTCGATGAGATGATAGAGTCATTAACTTTACAGGCTCAAGAAGAAAGATTAAACAATCTTTGATATAAAAATGAATATTGAAAATGCAATAAATCTTGGTAGTGAAATATTAAAAAAAAATAAGATCAAATCTTCAAAATTAGATAGTGAAATCTTGATGTCTGCTGCAATTAGTGAAAGTAGAAAGTTTCTTATTTTGAATCCAAATATGTTTATTGAAAGTTGTATTCAGGATAATTTTTACACTCTGATAAAAAGGAGAGCTAAAGGAGAACCAATTGCTTATTTAACAGGAAAAAAAAATTTTTGGAAAAATAATTTTGAGGTATCAGATTCAGTTTTAATCCCCAGACCTGATACAGAGATTATTATTGAAGAGGTATTAAAATTAGTTAAATACAAAAAAAAAATAAAAATTTTAGATATTGGGACAGGCTCTGGATGTATACTATTATCAATATTAAATGAGAAAAAAGATTTTTATGGAGTTGGGATTGACATTTGTAAAAAATCGCTAAAACAGTTCAAAATAAATGCTTTTAATATAGGTATCAAAAATAGGCTAAAAATCTTTAAAACAGATGTTGACAATTTTAATTATGGCAAATATGATTTAATTGTATCTAATCCTCCTTATATAAGTCAAAACACTTTGAAATATTTGGAAAAAGATATAGTAAATTTTGAGCCCAAAATTGCACTTGACGGAGGAATAGATGGGCTATCAGAAATCAGAAAAGTTATAAAAAAGTCTTCTGAACTGATAAAAATAAGTGGAAAACTTGTCTTGGAGATAGGATTTGATCAAAAGGATAGAGTTAAACAAATGTTAACTAATAATGGTTTTTATATTAATAAAGTTTTAAAAGATTATGCAAAAAACGATCGATGTATAATTAGTACAAAAATTTAATCATTTATATTATGGTAACTTTTAGAAATAATAACAATAACAGAAGAAACAATTTTAGAAGAAATGATAGAAATTATAAGTCAAATGGTGAAAGAAATAAGTTTAGTTCAAATTTTTCAAATAACGAGAACTTTCAAAGAAAAATTCCAAATCGAAATAATCATAACGCTTCCAAATTAATAGAAAAATATAATAATTTAGCTAGAGAGGCATTGTCTAGCGGTGACAAAATTTTATCTGAAAATTATTTTCAACATGCAGATCACTTTACTAGAGTACAAAGTGATCTAGAGAAATTGAAAAAATCAAGAAATTTAGATAATCATTTAAAAGATAGTTCACAACAAGCCAGCAGTGAAGATAACAAAAAAATAAGCTCAGAAAATGAAAACCAAGTTACTGAAAAAATAAATTCAGAACCAAATTAGTTTATTCCTATTATTTTTTCGGACTTAAGCACATCTAGTTTTATTTTGCTTGTTTCGAATAGTTTTCTATCATCACCTTTTAAAATTTTTCCAGAAGGCAACTTTAGTGTTTGGGAATTTATTTTTTTACCATTAACAATTACCTCATAGTGAAGATGAGGACCAGTTGATTTACCAGTTGAACCAACGTAACCAATAGTTTGTCCTTGTTTAACTCTTATGCCGGTTCTTATACCTTGTGCAAACTTTGACATATGTGCATAAACAGTTTTATAAGTTGAATTATGTTTTATCACTACGCAATTTCCTCCACCACCGCACCAACCTGCTTTCTTCACAACACCATCTCCCGAAGCCATTATAGGTGTACCCATTGGTGCTGCAAAATCTGTACCTCTATGCATTTTATTGAAACCATCAATAGGATGTTTTCTCATCCCAAACGGAGATGATAACCTTGCTCCATTAATTGGAGTCTTCATTAAAGCTTTTTTAACACTCTTTCCATTCTTATCATAATGGCCTTTGCTTCCTTCCTTATCAAAATAATATAAAGAATTATTCGCACCACTTAATTTTAAATTCGCAAATAGAATGTTGCCTGTTTCAATTGTTCTTCCGTTAGTATCAGCATAAACTTCATACATGATTTGGAAACCATCTTGTTTTTTAATATCTCTTTGAAAATCTACTTGAAAACCGTAAATTCTTGCAAACTCTATAATGATATTTGCGGGAATTTTTTCTTCAGATGCTGATTTATACAAACTATTTAAAATTATATTTTCTTTGTATATTAAATCTTTTTTTAGTTTTACAACTAGTAATTTACTATCAAAACTTTCAGTTTTATAATTTCTTTTTAAATAAATTTTTTCTGTAGTTGAAAGCTGGAAAATAAAATCTTTAATCAAATTATTTGATTGATCTAAAGTAAATTGTATCTTTTGCGAAGTATTCATTTTATTTAAGTCAACTTCTTTTGAAATTTCTCGTTTTATTTCTGATATTTCTCGTTCACTTATGAAATAACCTTTCAAAATATTATCAAAAGTTTCCCCTGAGCTGACTTTGTGATTAATTTTTTTAAATTTTGGTTCTAAATTGTCAAATAAATGATTTAAAGTTTTCTTAAGATAAACATTATTTATTGTACTTTTGTAATTATTGTGAATTTTCTTTTTGACATGATTATAATATGATGTTGAAATAATTGTAATGACTATAAGTATACTTAATGCAAAAATTTCTGTATTTTTTTTTATTTTACTCTTAAGTTTCTGTATCATCATAAAAAATTTTATGCCTTCAATTATTAGTTTAGCATCTCATAAAAATCAAAAAAAACCCTCAAAAATCAAGACTTTTTTACTGTTTTTTTGATGCATTGTGCTTGATTTCCTATAATTTTAGCCTATAAGCAACAATCTTTCTCATAAAATATATTGTTTATGCAATACATTTATGAGGATTATTGAGTTTTTCTCAATTAGCTATTTAAATTGTTAATATTTAAGAAGAGAAGTGTGGACGGTTAAGGTTACCAAAATTTGTCGTACACACTTCAACATTATATAAATTTTATTCTTAGAATTTA
>MDTD01126805.1_pt1 | contig 35697 bp, 34 predicted proteins | sample 811221 | NCBI WGS metagenome assembly MDTD01 (sample SAMN05326646, study PRJNA326480) | marine metagenome | isolation source: seawater | place: Pacific Ocean: South West | collected 2011
CACCGTATACCCTGCAATGACGTTAAAAATTACATAACTAAAAGGCAATGGCTTAAAGAAATCGAAATTATCATTGATTGACTCATATACAAAAACTAATGAATAGCCAGCTGCAAATATTGTTAATGGTATGAGGTGAATTAATATTCTTTCAGCAGAGTAAGATTTAATTACTTCTGAGAAACCGCCTAATAGCTCCATTAAAATAGCGTAAATCAATACAAATGAAATAAAGCTGACTAAGAGAGAAGAAGAACTATCTAGAGGGGTTGCTAAAAAAATTTGATGAGCGACAGCTAGATGAAATAAGTCGTTTAAAAAGACTACAAGCTTTTTATTATTCTTATTTATAGTAGTAAGAAACTGAAACATAAATTTTACGTCTCAATTATAGACCTTTTTCAATGGTGCTTTTAATAAAATTCATAAATTCGCCTGCATCTACTCCATTAATAACCCTATGATCATAAGACAATGAAAAAGGCAAAACAGTTTTTTGAATTAATTTTTCATTTAAATAGGCAGTTATATTTTTTGCCCTAGAGATACCAATAATGCCAACTTCTGGTGGATTTATGATAGGTGAAAATCCAGTCCCACCAATTCCACCAAGACTTGAGATGGTGAATGTTGAGCCTGTAATATCTTCTTTCATTAACTTTTTATCTCGTGCTTTAATCGAAATTTCTAAAATATTTTCTGCAATTTGTCCTATCTTTAAATTATTTACATCTTTTATAACAGGAACTACTAACCCTTGATCAGTATTTACAGCTACTCCGATGTTTATGTATTTTTTTACCATCAATTTTCCATCATCCACCAAAGATGAATTCATCAAAGGAAACTCAAGCAAAGCAATTGATGTAGCTTTAATAATATATGCAAGAGGTGTAATTTTGATGGCTGAAATCTCATTCAAATCCTTTCTTTGTTTTTCAATCTTCGTTATATCTGCTTCCTCAAAATGTGAAACATGAGGTATTGATTGCCATGATTCAGTTAAGTTTTTAGCTCCAGCCTTTCTGATTTTCGACTGATTCTTAATTTCATAGTCACCAAAAACTTCTAAACTTTTCAAATCAGCATAATGAAATTTTTGAATACTGCTATTTGAGTGTATGAAGTTTTTGAGGTCATCTTTAGTAATCATCTTATTTTTTCCTGAGCCAATAATCTGCTTAAGGTCTATTTCAAGCTCCCGTGCTATTTTTCTTACTGCTGGCCCAGCATTTATTCCACTAAAATCTATTGAAGCTTTTTCAGTTTCTTGTGATTTATCCTCGTTTGCCAAAGATTTATAAGGCAAATGATTAATTTCTTCTTCATCTTCTTTTATCTCTTTATCTTCTTCGATCTCAATTACAGCGAAGACTGTTCCCTCTTTAACACTCTCACCTTCTTTAACTCTAATATCTATTATTTTTCCATTGAAATCTGATGGTACTTCCATAGCAGCCTTTTCAGATTCAAGAACAATAATTGGATCATTCTTGTTGAGTTTGTCGCCTTTTTTCACAGAAATTTCAATAATTTCTGTATCTTCTGCTTCTCCTAGATTGGGTATTTTTAACTCAACTTCTTTCATCTTATATACGGACTATTTTTATTAAGTTTTACTTTATATTTGGTTTTAAATTTTTTTGCTTCTTTATGCAGACCACATGCTATTAAAGAATTATAAGCTATATGATTTGAGTCAATTTCAAAAAATTCTCTTAATTTTTCTCTGGTATCACTTCTACCAAAACCATCAGTGCCCAAGCAAATGTAATTACCATTAACCCATTTTCTTATTTGCTCGGCAAATAATTTCTGATATTCAGAGACAGCAACTGTAGGCATTTCAGCTTCAAAGCAACTTTCAACATAAGACTTACTACTAATATTTGTCATCTTCTCTCGATCTGATACTATGCCACCCCTAGCTAGTTCATTAAAACTTGTAATACTCCAAATTTCAGCTTTAATACCAAATTCCAGTAATTTTTCTGAGGCTTCTATAGCAAAACGCAATGTCAGCCCTGAGGCTAAAATACGAACAATAGCTTTTTTCTCCTGTTTGAATAGATATCCTCCCTGCATGATTTCCGAATCTTTTAAATTTTTAGGTCTTTTGGGATGTATGTAGTTTTCATTCATTAGGGTTAAATAGTAGTAATTATCATTATTTTTAACATACATATCATCAATGCCATTCCTGATAATTGTAGCTAGTTCATAATCAAAACATGGATCATAAGATTTGCAGTTAGGGATTGTTTGAGCTAAAACGTGGCTGTGTCCATCTTGGTGCTGAAGACCCTCTCCATTTAGTGTTGTTCTGCCAGATGTTGCTCCTAAAAGAAAACCTCTAGCTCTAGCATCTCCTGCTGCCCACGCTAAATCGTGCACTCTCTGAAAACCAAACATTGAATAATAAATATAGAATGGGATCATTGGCAGAGAGTTATTAGCATAAGACGTTGCTAATGCAATCCATGCTGAAAATGCACCTGCTTCATTAATACCCTCTTCTAACATTACACCATCAACAGACTCTCGATACCACATAACCTTATCTGCATCTTCTGGCTGATATTTTTGGCCCTCTCTACTATAAATTCCAAATTGTCTGAAAAGACCATCCATCCCAAAAGTTCTTGCTTCATCCGGAACAATAGGCACTACATTTTTTCCGATTTTTTTATCTCTCAGTAAAGAAGTTATAAGTCTTACAAAAACCATTGTCGTAGACATTTCTCTTTTTGATGCTTCGTTGAATTCACTAAAATGTTTTTGATCAGAAACTTTAAGATTTGATTTCATTGGATTTCTCTTTGGCAAGAGGCCTCCAAGTTTTTCTCTTTGAGAGATCATATATTTATATTCTTTGCTTTGCTTTCCAAATTTAAGATATTCAAGGTTTTCCAATTGTTTCTTTGTAACTGGTAAGTTAAATTTTTTAATAAAATCATTGAGATTTTCATTTGTAAGTTTTTTGACTTGATGTGTTGTATTATCAGCTTGCCGAGAACCTATGCCATAACCCTTCACGGTAAAAGCAAGAATTACGGTAGGCTTATCTTTACATTCATAAGCAGCTTTATAAGCATTGAAGACTTTACCAGGATCATGGCCTCCTCTATTCAAGTCTTCTATTTCCTCATCGGACATATCTTTAACAAGCTCTAAAGCATCTGGATGCTTGCCAAAGAAATGTTTGCGAGTATATGCACCACCTTTAGCCTTAAAGTTTTGGTATTCTCCGTCAACAGTATTATTCATGATCCATCTAAGCGCACCTTTATGATCTCTTTCTAAGAGTTCATCCCATTTTCTACCCCAAATTAAGTTAACCACATTCCATCCAGCAGCACTAAAAATTGTTCCCAATTCACTAATAATTCTAGAGTTTCCTCGAACAGGACCATCTAACCTTTGCAGATTACAATTTATAACAAAAATTAAATTATCTAGCTTCTCTCTTGCAGCTAAAGAGATTGATCCCATTGACTCAGGCTCATCCATCTCCCCATCTCCACAAAAAACCCATATTTTTCTTTCTGGCTCATTTTTTAACAACCCTCTTTGTTCAAGATATTTCATTATGTGCGCTTGGTAAATTGACATTATTGGGCCTAATCCCATAGAGACTGTTGGAAATTGCCAATAATCTGGCATTAGCCAAGGGTGCGGGTAAGATGAAAGGCCAATACCATCTATTTCTTGTCTAAAATTATCCAGCTGTTTACTGGAAATCAATCCCTCAAGAAAAGATCTTGCATATATTCCTGGGGAAGAATGTCCTTGATAATAGATTAGATCTGATAGGGAGCCCCCTCTAAAAAAATGATTAAAACCAACTTCATAAAGCGTTGCTGCAGAAGAGTATGTTGAAATATGGCCGCCAAGATCAAGATCTTTATTTGCTTTTAAAACAGTAACTAGGGCATTCCATCTTATGAAGTGTCTAATTTTTTCTTCTATTTCCCACTCGCCTGGATAGGAAAATTCTTCATGAACTGAAATAGAATTTTCGAAAGCTAATTGTTTGAAATCTTTAACTATTAAACCTTTGGTTTCTGCATATTTAATTATTTCAGCAAGCAGGTGTCTGGTATCATCTTTACCGTTGAATAAAACCTGATTATTGAGAGCATCGATCCAATCATGGAGATCTAAGTTAATTTTTTTATTCTGCATTTTTAATTAGGCTTATAGCAAAGTGATTCTATCAAGGTTTAATCTAATGAAGAAGAGATAGTATTATTTATTGCAATACATCACCTCTGCCTCTACCGAAGATTGTTTTGAAAATGTATTCAAAGTAAGTTTTTATTGTCATTGTTTTTACCATTTCATGATCAGTTTTAGCTAGTAATTGAGGCTGTGACATGTCAATTCTTTCTATCTGTGCCAACCCTGTTATTCCAGGTTTGACTGAATAGACATTAAGCTTTTCTCTTTCGTGGATTAATTCATCTTGTGAGGGCAGATTTGGTCTTGGGCCCACAAAACTCATTTGTCCTAGCAATACATTCCATAATTGTGGCAATTCATCAATTTTGGTCTTTCTTAGAAATAATCCTAATTTCGTTATGTCGCTCTGTGATGCTAAATGTGTAGCAACTGACTTGGCATTTAATTTCATCGTTCTAAATTTAACAAGTAAAAATGTCTTTTTATTTAATCCAATTCTTTCCTGAAAAAATAGAGGATAGCCTGTATCCAAAATACTTATTGTAAAAATAAGCATAAGGATGGGAAATAGGAACAATAATCCAAAAAAGGAAAAAATAATATCGAATAACCTAATAACAGTCTTCATGAAAGATTTCTTTTATCGAAGATAAATTTTCTATCAAAATATTTTTCAAAGTGTTTTTGATATTTTGCTTTAACTCTCATTTTTAGCACGTGTTTAATAATTTTAATTGCTATTCTTGGAATATGGATATTAAGACCTTTAACTGAATTTGAAATCATCTTTTGGGCAATCAATTTACTATTCAGTGTGATGAGTTTATCAGATGAATCTGTATCAATTTCAGATAACTTTTTGAATAATATTTCGGAATTTACATAGTTAAAATAGATATCTGGTTTAACGATGAACTTTAGCCCAAGTGGCTTAATACTGAATGCTCGCTTAGTAAAATCATGAGTGCCTGGCTCAAGAAAAGGCGGAAGCTTAATAATTTTTACATTTTTAGAGCTGCAAATTTTTTCACAAGCACCTTTGGATACTCCATACTGCAACCAAAAAGGTGCACTTTTAAGCTCTTCATGGTCAATCGCAGGCAATTCATCAGCACTTATGGCATCTTCACTGCTAAAATAAACATACTTTTTTGGGTCAAAATCATAATTCAAAGTATTTTCAAGTGTCATTATATTTTGCTTAATAAGATCTTCATGAGAATCTGATTTATGGGCTATGGATATTAAATTGATTATTAAATCTGCTTGATCATAAAATTCTTGAATCTTTTTACAGTTGTCTGACATAAAATCATAGACACATGTTGTAGTTTTGCTTTCTGATCTTGAAATTCCTACTACATTTATATTTTTTTTCTTTAAATATGAATAAAACCTCGAACCAATTAACCCCGACGAGCCTAATAAGAGAATATTTTTATTCATAAGTTGAGAATTTGTAGTCGTGATTTTTAACTAATTTTATAAATTTTTTCATTCTTCTTAAGGTAGCATCACCTTTTTTATAGCTTGATCTAAAAGTATCATTTAATGTCATTTCATTTTTCATTGGAAAGCTCTTAGATGAAAGCTCAAAAGGGTGTGTATAGAAATTTACAATCTTATTTTCACTAAAAATTTGCTTTGTTAATGCTTCAACTAAAACATATGGAAGAATTCTAAAATAAGCTCCACCAGTAACAGGTAAATTTTTATTAAAAATTTTTGGAACAGTCAATTCATATTCGCGAAAATTTTTTTTCTCAAATATACCATTCTGGTTGTCAGTGAAGCCATCTAGATCTATGTAACCATACAGTGGGTGTGTTTCAAAATTTATATAACTTGAGTCAAAGGAAAAACCCATGTCAATAAGACTTTCCAAGTACTCTCTATTAAGTGAGAAGCATGCAGCTCTATAGCCATTCAGTTCACATCCTAGAGAATCTTCGATTATTTGCTTAGCTTTAATTGTATCTTTTCTAAACTTCTCTAATGTTAAAGTCAATGGTCGCTTGTGATCCAGGCCATGAAGTCCAATTTTTCCGCCCATTTTTATTGCTCGATCAATTTGTATTTTTGCTCGCTTCACTACATCACTCAGAATAAATAGATTGGGTGGTATTGATTCCACCTCGCACAAATCTAGAAATAATTCCAAGCCATCGAGCATTGAATAATCTGTATTCCTATTTTTTTCTTTGTAATATTCAAGATGATAGTAGTCTTCGACATCTATTGAGAGGTACGCTTGTCTCAAATTAACTTTCCTCCCTTCTGTCTAAATTGTTTAATTTGTTCGTAAGATGGCCATGTTTTATAAAGCTCTTCATTAGCTTGATTAGAGATAAGATTTGCTTCTCCGTCAATAATTTTCGTTATTGTATCCAGCATAATCTTTCCGCCCATCTTTTTTGTAAGATTTATTGCAGAAAACATTGTGGTGCCTTTTGGACGTATCATTTTTTCTTGAGCCAGAATAGCACCATTATCAATCTTATTATCCATCATATGCACTGTAGCACCTATATATTTTGATTCTTCATACAATGTCCAAAAGCTTGGCAACAGCCCTGCAAATTTTGGAAGCAAAGAGCAATGTAAGTTTATGCAACCATATTTTGGAAGCTCAAGAAGCTCTTGCTCAAATACGCATGGAGCAGAATATGAAACAATAAGATCAACATTTTCTTCTTTAAGTTTATCAATAAGGAATTTTTGATTTGGGTTATCAACAACATGATAGTTCGCTCCCAAAATTTTTGCTGAGGATTTTAAACTTTTAAGCAATTTTAATTTATAGAAAAAAATTTGATCAACTATATCTAAAAATTTATTTAAAAAGATTCTTGAAGCCATTTTAGATCCCTGAAAAAAACCAAAACCTTTGAGAAAGAAAAGTTTTTTGTTTTCCAGTGATCCTTGTGAGTTAATTTTAACAATACTTGCTATATTTGTTCTTGGTTCAGAAGATAGCAACTCAATATTCTTTGGAATTACGAATGAATCATCTTGTGTCAGAACAGCTATATTAATTTTTTTCATATAAATTCAAAAATGGCTATATTGGCATTAAATACAGTCTCTTGTAAGCCATATTGTAATTATATATTTTGTACCTGTCAGAATTTTAGCTGAACTATGTTCGGATAAAGGGTTTAAATAACAAGAATTAGCAAAACAATTATGGAATGCTAGAAGAGTTCCCTTTCGGGGTTTCACGCCAATAGAGAGTCTTGGGAAAGTTGTCTCTCCACCACTAAATCCATCATTGAGATAAATAATATTCGTAATAATTCTTTGGCCTCTTAAATTAGGGTTTTCATCTATATCAGTAACGTCAAAAGCATCGTAATGAGCTGCATATCCTTGACCAACCTCATATTTAAGAAATTGTATCTTTTCAGTAGAATCTTTATTCCAACCATGATAATTGCACACTAAATCAATAACTTCTCTTCCAGATTGATCTTCCTTGTTTATGAATGTATGTGTGCTTTGCCTTGCTTGGGATACTAGTGCTTCGTTCCCGTCGGTTACAAAAGAAACATCAAGTCTGTCTGAAAATTTTCTAATAAAATAATCACATAAGTCAAAATTAAGAAAATTTTCATGTGTAATAATACTAGGATCATTATTCAGAATTTTAGGCATATAGATAGTATATAATTTTGTTGTGATTCAGTTGAAAAAAGTCTCTAAATTTTACAGAAAACAAGGAAAAATTAGCTCTGAGATTTTTCTTAACCTTAATACAGAAATTAATGAAAAAGATTTTATTTGCTTGCTTGGGGGAAATGGTACAGGAAAAACAACCCTTTTGAGACTTATAAAAAAAATAATTTTACCCAATACAGGTGTAGTCAAATATTCGAATGATATTGATGATGGCTGTATCGCACTTGTATCCCAGAATTACAGATCATTCTTTTTAAATTTGACACTTGAGCAAAATTTAGAATTTTTTATTGGCATATCAGGTAAAGATCGAAAAGTTGATGTAGAACTTAAAGAGAAACTTCTGAAAGGCTTTGAATTAATAGATTATAAGCAATCTTTTCTTTCAGAGCTTAGTGCTGGTCAGTTAAAAAAATTGTCTTTGATCAGGTCTATTTTACAACAGCCAAAAATATTTCTCTTTGATGAGGTTGCTAGTTCTATTGATAGTAGATCGAAAGATTATTTAATGAATTTTCTTAGAGAGCTCATCGCCTCAAAAAAGATATATGCTGTTGTATGGGCAACCCATAATCCAAGCGAAGTTGATAAAATGTACACCAAAACTTGGGTGCTAAAAGATTGCAATATTAAATCTCAAATAAAATGAAGTACCTAAGAATCATAAAAAGCGTCTTCATTAAAGATTTAAGAATCTTTTTACGCTATAAGTTCAATTTTTTACTAACTATCTTCACAATGTTAATGTACCTTTTTTTAATTTCATTTTTTTCTGAAAGTTTCATCTTCAAAACTAATGAAAGAGAGTACGACGTTTTTACTTTCTTTTTTTTAGGACTTTTAATAACGGACATTACTGTAACCTGTTCTTCAGCGCCAGCTTTAAAAATAGCTTTTTACCAAACCTCAGGAATAATTGAAGAAATAGTTTCAGATTATAAAAATTTCTATTTCACGATAATTTCATCAATGGCATTTCCATTCCTATTTGCATTAATAAAAGTAGGTATATATTTATTTTTTAGTTATTTTTTCTTTTACGATAGTTTCTTTATTAATAGTTCTGCTTTATTAATTTTTCTTTTTCTACCCATTTATATATTTGGGCTCATGGGGGTATGCTTGCTGGCATCATCATTTACATTAATCTTTAAAAGGGGGAACCCAATAATTATGCTTAATAACACACTTACTGCAATTTTCTCTGGGGCCTTCATACCGGTAGATACTTATTCAAATACGGTAAATTTCTTTACAAATTTTATCCCAGGAAGACATATGCTTGAATTAATAAGAATGTTTGCTTCCGGGCCACTTATAGAAAAAAATGTTTTCATTTTTCATGTGGCTTTATTGTTCATTATTAGTTCATTTTTATTGATGATTGGTTCTATTGCATTGTCATATGCTGTTAAATTTACTAAATTGAATAATACTATCTCTAACTATTGAAAAATATGCATATCAAACAAAACAATTCTTGTTTTACCTCAACATTTGAAAATAAGAGCGTAATCTTGAACTCTGACACAGGTATTTATTTTGAGTTTGATATTGTTGCAAGTTTTATATGGTCAAAAATAGGTATTGGTACAAATATTTCAGATCTAGAAAATGAAGTTATTAACCATTTTAATGGAGATACAGAATCTATGAGAATTTCGTTGCATGAATTTATTGAGAAACTCAAAAAAAATGGATTTATTGAAACCAATGAAAATGAATGACTAAACTTAACTTCTTTCTAAATCTGCCAGCCTACTCACTACTAACCTTTTTTAGCTTAAGAAATATTTTTTTACTAAATTTTAAATCTATAAATCACATCCTTTCTTCAAAAGAGATAAAACTTGATAGCACTAATGTAAAAAAACCAATAGAAGAAATTGAACTAGCTTATAAAAGGATATGCAGGATAAACAGATTCTTAAAAAAAAATGTTTGTCTAAATAACACTCTTACTCTTATAGATTACTTATCTTTTTGTCTTGTAAGGTTCGATTTTTTTATTGGCGTTAAATTTTCTGAGGAAGATTCATTTTCTTCTCATTCATGGGTGATAGTAGACAATAAATTAATTAATGATGATACAAATATTGAAGATTTTAAGATTATCTACTCAATGAGTTCTTGATGAGCGGATTTGTTGGATATATAGATTTAGATAGCTCACAAAGAGCTACCCAAAAGCAAATACATAAAATTGAAAGTGAGCTCTTTTTACGAGGGAGCGAAGTAAAGAGAATTATTGGGAAAAATCAAAATTTTGCCATTATAAATACAAGTCATAATTCAAGTAAAAATAATTTTTCGGAGTTGGAAAATATTTATAACAGATATATCGTTAGCATTGAAGGCTGCATTCACAACATTGAAGAGCTTTTTGACATTACCGCCAAAAAAATTGGCGAAAATTCAATATCTGAACTTATTGTTTCTTTATATTTGCTTTATGGAAAGAACTTTCCCATTGAAATTCAAGGTGAATTTTCAATTATTATTTTTGATACTTTTACAAAATCAGTGCAATGTATTAGAGATCATCTAGGGGTAAGGCCTTTTTTCTTCAAGGTAGAAAATAAAAGATTGTTATTTGGCTCAGAAATTCCACTAATAAAAATACTTTCAAAAAGCAATTTTTCTTTAAATGAAAGGAAGCTTTTTGAATCTCTTAAAAGAGAGGAAATTCATCATGATCAAACCTTTATCGAAAATGTTTTTAAAATACGAAGAGGACATTTTCTTGATTTTAAAAAAGATGGTATCAAACAGACACAATACCATGTTTTTAAAAAAGGGAATAATGATAGCCAAGAAAAAGATTTCTCTACCAAATTTTTTTCAGTTTTTGAAAAATCAGTAAGACAAAGAATATGCTATGAGGAGAATATTGGGACTGCATTAAGTGGTGGTCTTGACTCATCATCGGTTACTAAGATGTTATGCCATTTAAATACAAAATATAATTTAAACAAAAATATATTTTCTTATAGTTATTATTTTCCAGATGTTGCAGATGTCGACAAACCAAAAATAGATGAGATGAGATATGCAAATGAAGTAGCAAGAGATGGAGGTTTTATTCCGAGAGTAGTAAAAATAAAAAAGTATGATGTTGTAAATGAAATATTAGAATCACAAAAATACTTTTCAGAACCCTGCACACATACAAACAGATATCAAGAATTAGCTGTGATCAAAAGCTGCAAAAACGATAGTGTCAATACGCTGCTTACTGGTTTTGATGGCGATACCACCGTTGGATATGGACAGGAATTAGTTCAGAAATATCTTCAAAATCATCAAATACTTAAAGGGTTAAATGCTTATAGTGAAGCGCAAAAAAAAGCAAATAAGAAAAATAATGTTTTTAAAACATTCCTTAGGTACTACGTATCCTATTATCTACCTTGGCAGGCCCACTATATCATTAAAAAAATAAGGGGCTTCGAAAATTATTCCCCTCATTTCAAATTTCTTAAGGATGAAACAATTAATAGTATTGATTTTGCTTCACGAGTTAAAGCTGATAGAAAATTAATGTTTGATTATGGCAAAGCTCATGAAAACATCTTAAATACCAACAATTTCCCAAAAGTTTTTGAAATGCTTGATGTTGACTATATAAAAAACGGGATCTATGAAAAACACCCCTTTTGTGATGTAAGACTAATGGAGCTAAGTCTTTCATTTCCCTTGGAACAAAAAATGAAAAACGGCTTAACACGCTATATTCTAAGAAATGCAATGAAGAATCATTTACCACAATCTGTTCTAAATAGAACTAACAAGTCGAATTTAAGTTTCTACTTTATATATTCTGTGGATAAAAACATAGATAAATTATTTCAAACTATTATTGATTCTAATCTGATACTTAAAGATATGATAAACATAAAGAAGGTGAAAAAAATGTATTTCAATAAAGATAAAATGACACTTGATGACAAAGCATTCCTTTGCTACTTAAATATTATCCATAAATGGATTGAGCACATTTAATTATTGCCATCTATACCGATTGTTGTATATTAGGAGTATAAATTAAACAAACTTTAGGCAGCTTTAAAGTTATGACAAAAGAAAAAATTAAATGGACATCTCCAGAGATTAAAGAAATTGGTAGTGCAAAAGATCTTATAAAGGTGCTAACGCCTGTTTTTGATTCAAAAAACAGTGTTATTAGTGAAGATGAGTTCAATACTTCTGTCCAATCATAAATACTTCTAGACAGCAAAACTATCTAATCTATGGATTGAACATCGCCTGCGATATTAACTCTGACGCACTGTTTAAAACTAACTCTAAGAATTCACAAATAGTTGTTAAACAGAATGAAGTAAAAATACCAAAAAATATTGATAGAAGTAAGATATATGGACTTCTCGACAATCAGAAAGGCTTTATTCAAAAACCTGGTTTATTTCGTGCAGCAATAGGTCCTGATTTAATTCATTATGAAATTGAAAATACTATGCTCTCAGCTGATGATTTAATATTTAAGATTTTTACTCACCCTATAGCATATTCACTATTCATGATGGGTGATTTCATTCTTCATGGGAGTGCAGTAAAGTTTGGGGGCAAGGTTTATCTTTTTGTTGGCCCATCAGGTGTAGGAAAATCTTACTTGGCCGGCAAGTTTCTTGATAATGGAGAGCTAATATCTGAAGATATTTTACGTATTAACTTTTTCAAAAATTCAGCATACGTCTACAGCAGCTTACCAATAATTAAGTTGTCAGATAATTTTTTTAACAGCAACACTATTGACTTTAAATATAAATTTAAATTGCAAGGCGATAACAGAGAAAGACGTGCTTATGTATTAAATAATTTTGATCATAACGGTTACTCATGTATTGATACATGTTATTTTGTAACAGATGGAAGGGTTGAAGAACTTAAAGAGATTAATAATATCGATACCTTCAAGCTTCTTTTGTATAGCTCAATAGCAGCTATACCAAGAAATAAATGCGTAATTTCTGAGGAAAGGCTAATAAAAAATATGGAATTTTTCATAAATAATGTCCAAGTCAAACATTATGTAAATTCTAAAGATAATGTAAATAAATTGTTAATTGAAAACATAAGAGATGTTAAGCAGAAATGAAGAAAATTTTATTTGGGATGCGATTTTAAAAAACAAATATCAAAGTGGTTCCAATGAAAATAAAATTATTGATCATAAAAAAATCTTGAATTTCGCTATCAAGAATAATATTGAGGAGTTCCCTTTACAGATATTTTCTCAATTAAAAATAAATGATCAACAATATCAAGAGGCGAGGAAAATATTTAACCACAAAAAGCTAAAAACACTTTCAGTTTTTGCAGCCGCCATAAACTTATTTAATGACTATGTTAAAAATAGGATTGATTTCTGCAGTCTTAAAGGAACCTCATACGTGCCTTATTTGGGCATTGAAAATAGAAATTTTAGAGATATTGATGTTTTAGTTTCAATGCAAGATCTTTCAAGGGCTGTAGATATTGCAACACAGCATGGCTTTAAGTTTGAAAATAATCAAAAGTTTTCAAAATCCATGGCAATTGCACATGACGATGTTTATGGTATTCCGCGGCTATATAATGAAAATGGCATATTGCTCGAAATACATTACAGAATCAGTCAAAAAGCAACAGAGATTAGCTGCAAATTAAGTAATGATATTCTGAAGTCGAAACAAAAAATAACTTTCTGTGACAAGCAATTATATGTTCCCACTCAAGAACTAAGCATTATTCATTTCCTATATCATGCAACTTTGAAAGGTAACTATGATGTTGGGCTTTCAGCAATAGCTGATTATTTCAAGCTAATGAAAAAATACAAAGTTGATACTGAAAAATTGAACTTATACGCTAAAAAATTCAATTTAATAGGAGAGCTAAAATCATTTGATAACCTTTATTTAAAACACCAAGACAGAAAATTTGATCAAATATCAGAAAGAAATATGAAAAAATTATTTCTTTTGCCAATTTACAATAAAAAACTTCTTCAATTTGATAAAGCAAAGGGTTTAAATGGAAAAATTAAATTTTTACTTAATCATATTTTTGTAAAAAAAACAGTTTTGGCACGAGATTTTAATATAGATAACGAAGGAAGCAATCTAATAAAATATTATTTTAAAAGATGGGGAAGGCAGTTTACTATTTTTTTGATTCCATTTCTTCTGTACCCAATTGAACGTAATAAAGTAAAGGAAAAAAATAAGTTAATTAATTATTTTAAGAAGCAAAGTAAATATTAATTCAGCAAAAAATAAAGTAGAATGCATGTTTTAAATACACATTATGAATAACGAAAAATCGCAAAGCGAAATTAATAGTGAAGATCTTTCGTTAGGCAGAATATTTCGCCTACTATTACTGCAATCAAAGCTTATAGTTTTAATTATTTTAACTATAACTGGTTTGGGAATATATAACTTCATCTCAGCTGATAGGGTTTATCAAGTAAAAAGCTTACTACAAGTTCTTCCAGGTCAAAGAAGTCCTTATGCTGGATCTGAAATGGATTTTTTCCTGGGCTCTCAAAATACTACTGATTTAAGTGTGATTGAGCAGCTTTATAGATCAAGAAGCAATATGCTTGATGTAATTGAATCTAATGCAGCACATATTGAATATGATGATAAAACCTTTGATAAGCAAAGAATCCTTAAATTTCTAAAGACTGATTCAAGCTCAGCAAAGTTTAATGTTCAAATTGATTTCAATAATGAATCATATGAGGTTTTTGATGAGATTGATTCAAAAGGCGTGTATGCATATGACACTGACAATCAGATACAAGGCTTTGAATTAAATTTCTCTAATCCTGAAAAAGTTGATAATGAACTCATAAATTTTAGTTATCGATCTCCATCTTCTGCTCATAAGGAATTTTCTCGCAAGTTTAGTATAAAAAGTTTAACTACAGCTAATACTTTATATGGCTTCAGAAACAGTGGCTTAATTGAAGTAATTTTTACCACAAAACATCCTGATTACGGAATAAATCTCCTTAATTATGCAAACAAGATGTTTATCGAAAACAATATTAAATCAGAAGCTGAAACTGCAAGGAAAGCAATCGATTTTATTGATCAAAGATTATTGCTTGTTGAGAAAACATTAATTAATGACAAGGAAAGTCTAAAAGTATTTAGGGAAGAAAATAAAACAGTTGATGTAGATCTAGAAATAGAGAGCATAGTAAATACTCTTACAAAAATAGAGAGTAGAATCGCAGATAATGAACTTGAAATTGCTAGAGCTACAGTAGATTATACTTCGTCAAATCCCATATATTTAGACTTACTAAGAGAAAAAGATGCTCTTTTTGAACAGAAAAATATTATTGAAGAAAAAGTGAAGAACTTGCCACTATCGCAACAGGAATTTATTGATTTATTTAGACAAGTAGAAATATCACAAACAGAATACGATGAATTGCAATTGAAAAAGCTAGAACTTTCAATTAAAGAAGCAAGCACACTTGGTAATATTAAAATAATAGATGAAGCATTTGTTGATGATATAACCAGCCCATCTTTAATATCTGTTATTCTTTCGTTTCTAATATCAGGTGTTATAGCTTTATTTACTGCAATCATAAGAGGCATTTATTTTCTGCCAATAACAAATCCGGCTGAACTGCCAGATTCAAGCATTAACACTCCAATTATTGGTGTCCTACCTAATTGTGATGGAGATGTAGCAATAAACGATGAAAGATTTACACAATCAATAGAGTCATTATTAGTAAACATTGAAAAAATATCAGAAATGAAATCTTATGAAAATAGAGCAGTTAAAATACTTATCACAAGCCCCACAGCTACAAATGGTAAATCATTTGTATCTCGCGAACTTGCAAAAAAATTAGCTATTATTGGAAAAAAAGTTCTTTTGGCTGACAACGATTGGAAGCGTGGTGATCAACATAAAGAATTTAAAATTGATAAGATTAACCAGCGAGACTTTGAGAACTTAACTGAGTCCAATATTGAGGAACTTAAAGTTTCTGAAAATTTATATGTGATACCTAAATTATCAAAATTAAGTAGTAGTTTTCAGTTCCTAAACTCACCATCCTATAAGGCAAAAATATCCATGCTCACAAACAATTTTGATTTCATTATTTTTGATACAGCCCCCATATTATCTGTATCAGATACTTCAATGTTAGCCTCATTAAGTGATATAAATTTCTGTGTTGTTCGACATTCACTTACGAAACTTAATGAAATTCATCAAGTGATTGCTATTTCCTCCCAAATTGGTCTGACTTTTGATGGCATTATCTATAATGCATTTAAAAAACCATCTAGCTATTACGGGTACTATTCATTATATGGAAACTATAATTATCAGTACTATGCGAAAAAATATTTATATACAGATTATGATTATGAAAATGAAAAATAAACTATTTGCATTTATTGCTGTTATAACTTTACTGGGCTGTACTATCCCAGGCATGCATATGAAAGTAGAAGGTAATCTTTTAAGTAATGGTGATGAAAGAATTTATATTAAAAGCATTAATCAAGAGATTAAGATTCAGAACATTGCTAATTATGAACCAAATATTTTGGGAGATGGCACATACAGAATAGGCAATGGTGATCAAATATCAATTACTGTTTGGGGTCTTCCAGAAATATTTCCAATTTCTAATATTAATCCTGATCAAAATTTAAGAAGAGTTGATTCTAATGGGGACTTATACTTCCCGTATGTGGGATTAGTGAAAGCATCGAATAAAACTCAGAATGAGCTTAGAAATGATATGACGACTGAACTCTCAAAATACTTTACAGATCCGCAGCTCGATTTAAGCATTGCAAGATTTAATTCCCAAAAAGTATTTATTCTTGGAGAGGTGCTTAGACCGCAAAGAGTTCGAATAAGCGATATACCACTTTCACTTTCTGAGGCTATAGGAGCTGTTAATGGGCTAAGAACTGAAACTTCAGAGGGGTCTGAAGTTTATATCATCCGACAGCCGAATCAAATTGACGATTTTCCAAGAATTTTTGTAGCAGATTTATCATCTCCTGCAGGATTTATAACCGCTGGAAACTTTTTTTTAGAGGACAATGATATTGTTTATGTTAATGCAAATGGAACCACTAGATGGAATAGAGTAATATCGCAGTTTTTCCCATTTTCATCATTTCTTACAAGTATTGATCGTCTTGTAAATGACTAATCTAAAAAAAATTACGTATGTTTGTTATGCAAATTTTTGCAGAAGTCCTGTGGCAGAGAGAATATCAGAAAGATTTTTTTTGGATAGATATGTATCTCAGTCAGCTGGAACTAACCCAATGATACTACCAAGAATGGATGAAAGATCAGAGCGGTACCTCTTAAATCGAGGCTATAGCACTGCTTTACATACTCCCAAAAAGATAAATACAACCCTTATTGAGGAATCTGAATATATTTTTGCACTAGACATAGCAGTATTAATGGATCTAAATAGACAATTTACTAAATATACACATAAGATAAAACTTTTAAATTATTTGAGCCCTCAAGTAGATTTATCAGACCCTTATAAACTTAAGAACAATCAATATGATGCAATTATGATGAATATTGAAAAAGAAATAGAGAAACTTTCATTATCTATTTAGCTGTCTTTTTCGCAGTACTCCTACTTACTTTATAACAGAATAGAACTAAAAAAATGTATTTTTCTTTATAATGCTTAAGAACTAGATGTTTTGAAAAGAGGAAATTTTAGCCAATAAATTAACCTAACTTATTTACCCATTGGATCTGAATATAACAAGTTTGTCTTTATTTCCTTGCATTAAGTGTAATTATATCTGTGAGTTTTTCCATTAATTTAGCTCTTTCAAATTTTCTAATAAAAGATTTATTGAGTTTTGTTTCACCTTCATCTTGCAAGATTTTCTGGACGGCTTCTTCAAATGCAAATGGCTCAAAAACGATAGCATCAGTTAAATAAGTTTCAATAAATTCTCTTGAATATCCTTTAACACCTGCAACTATTTTCTTATTCATTGCTCCATATTCAAATATTTTTGAGGGCAAAACTTTTCTAAATGGAGCCTTATCATCAAGGTGTAAAAATAAATAATCAGATTTCTGGTATATCTCTAACAGGTGTGGTCTAGAAACTGGATCATAAATATTAATATTAGTTAGATTTTTTGTTTTCTTAATAAGTTCATTTTTATTTGAACCGCCACCATACACATTAATAATGATGTTTTTTGAAAGTTTTGAGGCAATTTGAGGAAGAATTAGTTCAATTTTTTGACTTTTTCCAATATTACCTGCGTAGGTCAGAACTTTAACATTCCTGCATGTATTCTGCTTAGAAATGTCTTTTTTAAAATTAATAAACTCTGAATCGATGCCATTTGATAGGTATGAGTAATTTTTGCATTGAAATCTTTTTTCAAAATAACTCTTAAATCCTTTTGATACTAAGTTTATATGTATTGCTTTATTAAAAGTTAACTTTTCTATGAACTTCAGTAGAGGAGTTAGTGGCCCATGAATATACCATGGAACTACGTGAGAAATTGTATCTAAGAATATATCTCTTATATCAAGAATTAATGGGATTTTAAGCTTAGCAGCAACCCTTGATCCAAGAAAAGCAGTAAATAAACGTGAGCTCGTTGAAAAAACTAGATCATAATCTTCCTTTTTAATTTCATGCATAACAAATTTATAATAGGCCGCAAAGGAGATTGCTTGACTTAGCATGCTTCCAGAATGTTTTGGTACATTAACTCTCAAAATCTCATAATTGAAATTTCTTTCAAACGTTTTAGCTTTTTTAGAATAATTAGTGTATCTATTGGGTTGAGTAGTGATAATTTTTAGCTGAATATTTCTTTTTTTGAGAGATTCGGTGAGCGCTTTCATTCTAAATGAACCTGCAGATAAATCTGGTTCAAAATAGTATGAGAGAAGAAGAATTTTCATAGCTTTTGAAAATCCATTCTAACTTTTTCAATATCTTTGATCTGTAAAAATTCCAAAATATATTTTTTAGACTTCTTACCAAAACTTGGATAATAAAAAGCCTGCTTTACTTTAAAGCTTTTATCTTTAGTATGGATCGTAGCCTTATAATTCTTAGAATATAGGATAATGCTTTTTGAGCTTTGCTTTATCTTAATATCAGGATGTAAGTGATAGTAACTTTTTGCGTTTTTGAACTTACCTATAATGCTGTCTATAACCTCAAGTTTTGAGGAAAATATATTTAGCTTTCTCTCATGAATAATTTTTTTAAAACAGCTTGAAAAACCATCATGCGAACCAGATAAATTTATACTATTATTATATTCCCTTGATCTGCGCCTTATTATCTTTGCTGTATCTGCAGCTCTAAACTCTCCCCAAAGGTTTGAAGAACTACGATCATCTACTTCAAGTGCATTATGTGCCTTTGTTGATCTCTGGTAATTTCGAAGTAATTTATCTTGATAAGTTGAAGTACCTGAATTAATAAAAAATATTTCACCATCAATTGATAGCTCAAATGATAGTGTGTCTGCATGAGAATGCCCTGGCTGATAAACAGGCCCTACGTTGCCAACATCGAATATTACTTTCATTTGTTTTAATTGAACACAAAAATATCCAGATTTTTTTAAATCAAATATTGTCTGATTTTCCTCAGGAACTAAGTACTTAATGCCAAGCTTTTCATAGTATTCACTTATTAGATTAAGATCTGCTGCAATTCCATTTGCTGAGTCATTAAACATAGAAATCTCTTTATTATTATGAGACATCAGAATAACTACCCTCATCATTTTTGGTAAAATTTTCTTTAATTTCTCTATAATTTTTTTAGAAACCTTACATCGATTTATATCTCCCTTTAGTAGATTAAATATATCTAATAAATCAACCACAAAAATTCTATGGTACATTGGAGACAATTCGAAATGAAAACCATCTTCATGTATCTGTTCTTCAATTTCTCTTAAAATATTATCTGCTGCATAGGAAAATAATTTTTTATCTCCATACACGACAGAGGAGAAAAGCAATGCTTTGAGATTTGAAATCAGGTGATTAGCAAGTAAATCTTTCTCAATTACAGTAAATAAGTATTTTGATTGAGTGTAGATAGAATTATGTACTTTCTCATCATACTGATTGCCATCTAGGTATGACTTTAAAATATTTACAATTCTTAATGAAGTTGGATATGGATCCCATCCTATCTTTGATCTATCTCTACAATTTTGAACCCAATTATTAATTATATTTTTATGTAAATTGCTTTTCTTCTTACAATTGAAGGACTGAAGATCATCAAAGTAATGTAAATTATAAGTCCATAGTTTATTAAATTTGATAGATTCCCAATCTTTTGGAAGATCAAGTTTTTTTTGTACATTTGAAAACTTAAAGACCATATTATTGCTAATGGTCTCTTCATTCATGAGATGAGTAATCCATCCATTTATGTTTAATTTCTTATCTACTTTATAATTTTTTTTATCTGAAAAAATTCTTCGCAGCGGTCTAATAACCCTATAAAATATTTGCGTAAGCTTGTATCGCTTGATTGAAAAATAAATTGTTAATATTCTATTCATTATATAAAGAAACTACTTTCAATATCTCCTTATGAATAATTTTGTAATCTACTTTTTTTGTTAACTCTTTTTTTAATATTTTATTGTGGTTCTCAAAAATTCCTGAAGACAATAAATCAGTTAATGTAGCCCAATCTCCTTGTTTTAATACTTTGCAACTATCATCAAAACTTAAATCTAATATTCCACCTTTATCAAATGCTATAAAAGGAGTACCACACTTAATTGACTCAACTAAGCAGCCTGGATGTCCTTCACCAAAGTAGTTTGTAGGTAGAATAACTGCAATAGACTTCCTAATTAACTCTTCAATATAAATATTATCTACATCACCCAAATTTAATATATTTTTTTGTTTTGCAATAAAGTTTTCTTCAGGACCTGAGCCACAAAAAACAATTGGAAATTTTGAAAACTTAGCTAATTCTGAGAGTTTTTTTGCACCTTTACTTTCATTTAAGGTACCTATGAATAAATAATATTTACCTGGAAGCTTATGTTTAAGAGAGAATGATTTAGAAGAAATATATATTTCTCTGCTATTTGGCCATTGCACAACTCTATTAGAAAATCGCCCAAAATTCTTCACTAAAGACTTTGTTTCTACGAAGAACCTATCTGAATTGAAAACAAATACATTACATATTGTTCTATAAATATATTTTTTTTTGTACTCATCATATGCATTACCGCCAAAAAACCTAACAAATATTTTTACACGGAATATGACTGCCAAAACAAATACATATGGAAATAAATAAATTAAAGACCTGTTGGAGACGTGAACTATGCATTGCTTTGTTTCATTTAATTTCAATAACTTGAATATTTCATAATATAAATGAATATATTTTTTTTGTGAAACCATACCTGATGAATCAACAGATAAATAACTTATTTTTTTGCTAGTTAAATATTTATGAAATAGCTGAGTAGGTATACAAGTCCCACCGTTTTTTGGAGTTAATGGGCCAATAGAGAGCAACATTACCAGATATTTTTAAGGTTTGATTTAAAAAATTCTAGAACCACATCATTAATGGCTTTTTTTCCAAGAGTTAGTCTTATTGCAACATTTGATACATTTGACCTTTCTCTTACATAAATACCTTCAGATTTAACCAATTGAAGGAAACTTGTTTTCTTGGCAACTTCAAAAAGAATAAAATTTGCATCACTTTGAAAAAACTTAATATTATGCTTTTCAAAAAAATTATAAAATTTTGATTTAGATGAATTAATTTCATCTTTATAAGTTTTGAAATATTCCATTTTTTCTAATGCTTTAATTCCTAGTTTCTGTGCAATCATTGTAATATTTTTGCCATTTCTAATTTTATTCATGTTGCTAATAATTTTTTGATTTGAAACAACATATCCCAGCCTTAAACCTGCTAAGCCATACATCTTTGAAAATGTTCTAAAAACTGCTACATTTTGAAGACTTGTAGCCGTGGACGCAAAGCTTTTTGTATCAGAAAATTCTATGTATGCTTCATCAACAAGAAAAAATATGTGTGGGTTAGAATCGAAGATTTCTTTGAGTATTTCATAATTTAAACTATATCCAATAGGATTATTCGGGTTTGTAAGGTAGACAAATTTAGGATTAATTTTTTTTATCTCACCTAAAAAAGAATCATAATCAAATTCTTTTTCAACATTTTTTTGGAAAAATGAAATCTCTGAGCCGAATTGCTTAAAATAAACTATTGGGTGCTCATAAGTTGGAGAAACAATTAATACCTTATCGTCCTCTAATAGATATGATCTTGCAAATGTTTCAATAGCAACGTCAGATCCTGGAAAAAATGAAATACTATCAGTTTCAATATCTTCCGCTTGAGCAACAATCTTAGTAATTTCAGTACAATTATAATCGGGATACCATGACAGAATCCCTTTTTGATTAATGATATTTCTTAGCTCTTCTCTTAGAAATTCATGATCTTCAGGTGCTTCATTCCAATCTAGTTTTAAAATTTTACTTTTGTCTTTTCCAAGCCAAACGTCTTGTTCGGTAATAGAATAAGGTTCAAGGCTGATTATATGTTTATTCGGTTTTATCATATATATTTCTCTTTTAGCTCATCAAAGCTCATTTTAATAAATTTAGTGCGTTTGTAAGACAAATCTTTACTCACAAAAAGATAATAATTTAATAATCTTATTCCTCTCTTTACTTTGAAAGGTAAGAATTTTCCTATGAAACTTTTTATTATTTGAGTTTTTTTTATTTTTGTCTCCGCAGAGGTTTTTTTTACAATTTTTTCGTATAGATTCTGTGCCACATAAAAATTCGGTGAATTAATTTCCCTATTTTGTACAAGTTTACGAAAAGTTGAATTTTGGTTAGTCTCTATTTCTGTATAACACATTCTAAGTTGATTTGGCATATGTGAATCTGATGATGCTATTGGAAAAATATTGTTACGAGAACAAAATAAAATTGCCTCAGAAATTTTTGGGTTATCAATATTCCCACCATTTAAAACTTCCAATAAATCAATATCGTTGATAAATAAATCTTTATCGTAGAAATTGAATAAACCAGAATCTTTTTTATATGGGTGCGGAATACAAACCAACCCATTGTTAGATTTTATATAATTGATAATAGATCTTGGAGATTTATCAGGTAGATCTTTGTAATCTACATAAAGACCAATAATATGTGCTCCTTTTTCTTCAGTAAATTCACAGCCTCTTATAAATTCTTTTGCTCTGGTATTAGAAGGAGGCACACATGTCTTGTCATGTTCTGTTATTGCAAAAACTTCAATATCTCCCTCATCAAGAAATTCTGATATCTTTTTGTGAGATGTATAGGCATCAAAACTTGATATAGTGTGGTTGTGTAAGTCGAATCTTATCTTCATATGAGTATATTTTAAACATTATTAAAAATATAAATTAATTATTTCAAATTATTTATAAATGGTGGTTTCTTGCCAGTTGAAATTCTAACAAATTTTTTATTCAAAAATTTTGTACCCAAACCAAACTGTGTGTAGAAAAAGTTAGTGATTTTATGTTGTAAATTTTTTGAAATACTTTTTTGAGTAATAAATTCTATTTCAGTTAGTTCTTTTTGAATTATCTGAAATTCAGGAAAATTTGATAATTTTGAAAGAAAAGTATTTATATTTATTGTTGAAACTCTATGACTGCTTGCATTGAACAAAAAAGTATTTGATCTGCCAATGATGCCGTTAATTTGAGTATACTCTACTCCACATTCACATTTTATTTCTAGTTTAGATTTTTCAATTTCTAAATAATCCTCAGTATCATAATTTATTATTGGCATTGCATAATTTTCAAAGTTGGTGCTTATATTTTTTACAATATTAGAGGTATATTTATCAGATTGTTCAAAATTTACATAGCTTGACTCAAAGTTGAGATGATACTTTTGATTTGAACACTGAAAAAAACTAGAAGACAATTCTGCTTGACCATAATAGTCAAAGACTTTTGAATTTGATTTTTCTTCTATATTTTTTCTGATGCTATCTTGCAGTATCTCTGAAGATGTATGAATACCAAGGATTGAAAAATTAATATCCTTGGAATAATTTTCAAGAAATGAATTTACAGATGAAGGGTATCCCCTAACAAACTTAGGCTTTAATAAATTTATTTTTTTTATTACAGACTTTGGCAATGAATCCAAATGATAAGGGGATACATACAGAAAGTTTCTAACTTTATCAAACTTTAAAATATCATTTTTATCCTTTGGAGTGTGTGATCTTATAATTAGCATAAGGTCTCTAAATTTATAACCCATTATCATAAAGTGGCGCCACACAAAGAATTGCTCCCAAATCCATGCATTATGGGATAATCTGACTTCAAGGGGCATGCCTGCAGAACCAGAAGTTGAATTGGTTATGAATTTTTTAAACCTTGCGATCAGAAAGTCTTTTTTATTATCTAGAATATCTTTTTTCTTGGTTATAGGAATAGAATTAAAAATATCGCCCAACATCTCATTATTTATTTCAGAATTAGATATGTGGCTCATCAATTGATTGTAGTAAGGGCTTTTTGTTTTTGCGTAGATTAAAAATTTTCTAATTTTTTTATCATTGATTCTTTTTTGTATATCTAATTTATTAAACTTATCTTTTTTAAAAGCATATTTTTGTATTCCTTTTGCTGTGAGATAATAATCAGTTATTGTATTTAAAGTTTTTTTTAACATTCTAATTTTTGTTTTTCCCAAGACATTTTTTGACAATAATTAAATATGCGCCCAAATACCCTTTCATCATTTCTTAACTTATTTAAATCAGATAATATTTTTTCATTATCTTGATCAATATAGATTGAAATAGATTCTTTCTGTAAATCATATGAGTAATCACCCACAAAATCTGTTATTAAAGGTACAACCCCTTTAGAAAGATACTCAAGAACTTTTATTGGCGAAGAGGTTGAGTTAACTATATTATTTTCTCTATAAATCAAACCGAAGTCATGATTTTGTAACTCTTTTAAGGACTCTTCTCTTGAAAGAGATTTAATTTCGTAATTTTCTATACTATTTTTATCAATAACTTTTTTTGCTTCATCAATATCATTTGTAATTACTGTGAGCACACAATTAGTTATTTTTTCGAGTTCCATATATTTTTGTAATGACTTTTCAAAGCCTTGCCAAACATTAATAGAGCCAAGATAAACAAACCTCAGCATACCTTTTGTACTATTAAATTTTTTCTTCTTTGTAATTTCTTGTGAATTTATGCAACAAGGAATGACTTTTATATTTCTGTCTGATGCATATTTTGTTAGTAAGTAATTTTTCATATTATTTGAAACACAGTACAGTTCGTCACTTTTGAAAAAAATAAATTTTTCCAAAAAATTTAACAGTATTTTCCTTAAATTGCTCTTATTTCGAAGGTAACTTTCTTCTGAAATGATGCCTCGAAAATCATAGTGAATTGCGTAGTTGGCTTTAATAAAATATCTCTTAATATAAAAATATAAGAAATCTTGAAACTCTCTAGTGTATATGAATTCTATATCTTCAGAATTGATGTGATTAATATATTTATAACTTTTTAGAACGAGTTTTTTAAACTTTTTATTTAAATTTTTTTTTATTCTTGCAATGTTTTTTTGATTGCTAACTAAAGTAATTTTTTGATCAGAATAAACCAAAGCTCTCTCTAATATTTGAGATTCTATAACATTTATTGATAATTTTTTTGGTATTACAAATATTTTCACTTTTTAACTAATATAAATACGCCACAACCATACCAACCACAAAGCATGATCCTAAACCTAATAGGCTTAATGTATATTGGCTATCAAATAATTTTTCTTTTTGATAAATATGCATAAAAACAAGCATGATGCCAAAAGGCAAATACATCGTTACATGTCTAAATGATGCTGATGAAAGAGCAACTACTAAAAATATAGCAAGGAAATTGAATTTTAAAGGCGTATTTATTTTCTCTGATAGCAATGCGCCAAACAAAAATGGAAACGCAAATACCTGCATAATTGCACTTATGGATGTATAGAATTGGTAGAAAGAAGTAAGTAGAGGTAAGGGGGTAAAAATTAGAAAAGTAATTCTGGGTATAACTCCTAAAGCAATTGGCAAACTATAGATCTTAGAACCGAGCTGTCCTGTTCTTTCAAGATTAATTTGATTCCAGTTTTCTAAAATGCTCAAAATTATTGGTCCAAATGCAATCAAACCAATTATTGTGGTAATAAATATCATTGGGACCACAACTTTCTTTTGATAAAACTGCAATAAGATAGAAAAGAATAATAGATAGCATGCTAAATATGCTATTTCAATTCTTAGCGAAAAAAGCATGTTAATTGCAATTAACATTATTACAAGGTTAAAAGTTTTGCCCTTCCTCAGATTGATACAAAGATAAAAAATAATAACTAGTAGAAAGGTGACAGCTGTATCCCTAAAAACATGCACTGAATTAAATAATAGTACAGGAAACAATGCTATTGCTATAAGAATATAATTACCGAACCTGTTGCTAATATTGAAGTTTGAAATTGCCATTCTTCTGCACAGAATGGCAATAATTACTAGGAAGCATGAATTAAGAATTCTAGGCATCATGGTATGGTAGCCATCAAAATATGAACCGAACTCTCTTAAAAGAACAATAAAGTAAACGTAACCTCTTGAATTATGAAGTATAAACTCATTTTCAAGATAATCAGGATTAATGCCATGCTTAAAATGATATGGATAAGACCATAATGTGTCATATTGATAATCATCAGATTGCGAACCTTGGTAAAAATTATTTCCATAACCTACTTGCCAATAGTAAAAAAAGAAAATTGCACCAAATACAATAATATTGAATAAAAGGAGTGTCTGATTAATTGGTGAATAAAGCCTATTTGCAAATACTAAAATAATCGTAACCGTCAAAAAGTAAATAACTGCCGAAGATATAGAACTTATATAGAATGTTATTATTAGTAAATTGACTAAAGTTGCTATTAAGTTAAGTGGCAATACAATTTTCATATTAAAAAGTTCTAAAAGCTAATAAAAAATATCCAAATTTTAATTTCATATATACAGTAATATTAATCATTTTTTTGCAGACAAACCCTTTGAAATACTCATGAACCTCATAAATATTAGCAATGTAAGAATGATGTTTGATATAAGAAGTGATAAAGGCATCCAATTTATACCAATTGGAAGCACAAAATACATTACTCCTAGATAACATATGCTTGAAAAAATCGTCATTTTTACAATCTCATTTGTTAACCCATGATAGTGGAAGTAGTTGCCCAATATGAAGTATGGTAACTGAAAACCTATTCCTAGCAGAAAAAAAGAAGTGATATCTTTTACGCCAATAAATTCATTGCCAAGTAATAAAAAATAGAGATCTTCGGGTATAACGAGATTTATAAGAAATGGTGTTGGTGAAACAAGAATTCCAATCTTAAGAAAACTCAATAATTTTTCTCTTGTTAATTTATTTTCTTTGAGAGCTTCATAGAAATATGGGCTTATAGCTTTATTGATTGAAATGATAATCAAACTTAAAATCGAGGCAATTTGAAAACTTACTGAATAAATTCCAAGTTCGTAATCTGTATAAAATGAATTGATAAATAGTCTATCAATCTGGCCTCTTAAAGCTAAGCTAAAGGCGTGGATTGTAAGCCCACCTCCAAAGCTTAGAATATAGAGTAATGCATATCTATAATTACGCATAGAGAAGTGTAGCTTTTTAAAATTCTTTCTGTAGAAAAAGAGAAAACTTATCAGAGAGACTATTAAAAAAGAAATTAAGATGCTTAATATCCTGTTTTCTGGACTTTCAAGAACAAGCTCGAATAAAAATATAGTTAAAAAGACTGCTAAAAGTGAGCTACCAATTTGCATTAGCATGTATTTAAAAGGGCTTTTTTTTACTTGCCAAAATTTTACTTGCAACATAAAGACTACCTGGAAAAAGGCATAAAATACTAAAAGGTATAAATTGGTAAGATTTAATATTTTTAAAATAATTAAAGATAATAATGAAGTGCTTAAAGCAAATAATAGGCCCACATTAAAAACAATATTTGATGACCTTTTGCCGTAAAAAAAATAATACCGCGAAAAAGCCGCATCTTGTGAAAGCCCAATGAAAAGTGTAATAAAGACTATAATTGTTTGATAGTAGGCAAGTGTTGCATATCCCTCGACACCCAAAGCTCTTGTAAGATATGGCAGCATAAAAAAAGGAACTAACTTTACAAAAATACTTCCAAATACATAAATTGATGCATCCGAAACTATTTTATTTTTTCCTTTCAATTTAAATTATTACTTCCATACGCCTGCTATGTCTAATAATATGCCCTTTGGTCTTGGTTTATCAGTGTAATAGCTATGTGCTACTAAAAATACATGGACATCTGAGTTTGAAGCTGTTTTAAAATCAATGTTGTCAAAGCCATATTTTGAATCTAACTTATCTATATTAGGTTCATTAATTACAAGAGATGAATCTAATTCTTCTTGCAGAATTTCTATAATTTTTATTGAGGGGCTCTCTCTCATATCATCAATATCTGGTTTGTAAGCTAGCCCATAGATAGATATTTTTATCTTGCTTTCATGGATATTTTGCGTTGCTGAGAGCTTTTTGATTGTAGAAATTACTTTTTTTGCGACCCATTTTGTTTTATTGTCATTTGTTATTCTGGCGCTTTTTATAAAATTAGCAGTAGAAGGTGATTTACTTACTATGAACCATGGATCAACAGCTATGCAATGGCCACCAACACCTGAACCAGGATTAAGAATATTCACACGCGGGTGTTTATTTGCTAATGTAATCAATTCCCATGCATTAATTCCTAAATCATCGCAAATAATTGATAGTTCATTAGCAAATGCAATTTGAGAGTCTCTGCTTGCATTCTCAACAAGTTTTGTCATCTCTGCAGTTTTAGAATCTGTTAGATAAACCTCTGCATCAACAAAACTTTTGTAGAAAGTTCTAGCTTTATTTGAACAATCATTTGATAAGCCTCCAACTACCCTATCATTATTTACAAGCTCATTTCTAATATTGCCAGGTATAACCCTCTCAGGACAATAAGCAATATTAATGTCACATTGGTCATTATTTCTCTTTGGAAATATTAAATCTGGTCTTAATTTTGAAAACAAATCTGCTATTTCTTCAGTGGTTCCAACAGAACTTGTAGATTCTAAGATTACCAAATCGCCTTTTTTTAAAACTTTACTAATTTCACTACATGCTGATTTAACATAAGTGAGATCAGCACACACATTATCATCAACTTTATAAAAAGGAGTTGGAACAGCAATCAAAAATACATCTGCTGTCTTAGGCTTGTTGTATGCTCTAAATTTTCCTTCACTTATAGCTTTGTTTAGAAGGTCATTAAAGCCGTCTTCCTCAATTGAGTGCTCATTCTTGTTAATACTTCTAACTAAATCTTCATTTACATCGACGCCAATTACTTCAGAATATTTTGATGCAAGCAAGATTGCAGTTGGAAGCCCAATATATCCAAGCCCTAGAACTGATATTTTTTTATCTTCCATAAACATTTTCTAAAATTGTAATAATTTTTTGTGCTGCCTTTCCATTCCCATACGGATTATGCGCATTACTCATGCTTGAATAAAGCTCAGTATCTTGGAGTAAACTTGCAACTGAATTAACAATTGTATCAGCATCAGTTCCTACAAGTTTAGCAGTATTAGCTGCAATTGCTTCTGGCCTCTCAGAGTTATCTCGCATCACTAATACTGGTTTACCAAGTGTTGGAGCCTCTTCTTGAATCCCTCCAGAATCAGTTAATATTAGATAAGATTTATCCATCAAAAATATAAACTCTTCATAACTTAAGGGGCTAATTAAAAAAACATTTTCTCTTTTTTTAATATTCTGATGGACAATATTTTTTACATTTGGATTTAAGTGCACTGGATAAATAATCTGCACATTCTGTTCAGTAGAAGCTATTTTATTTATGGCACGGCATATTTTTAAAAATCCCTGTCCAAAGTTTTCTCTCCGATGACCGGTTACTAGAATAATTTTTTTGTTTGCATCAAGCATCTTAAATTTATTCTTCATCTTAGATAAAATTTTATTGTCATTATGAATAATATTTTTTGTCATCAATAAAGCATCTATAACTGTATTGCCAGTAACATATATTTTTTCGTTATCTTTATTTTCTATCTTTAAATTATCCTTTGCATTTTTTGTAGGGCAGAAATGAATATTTGCTAATGTGCCAGCAAGAACTCTATTTGCTTCTTCGGGAAAGGGTGAATTCATTTCTCCTGTTCTTAGCCCTGCTTCGACATGCCCAATTGGTATTTGCTTATAAAAAGCAGCTAGTGAAGATGCAAAACATGTTGTTGTGTCACCATGAACAAGAACTATATCTGGTTTAACTTGATCAAGTACAGCAGTAAAATTAGTAAGAACTTTTGAAGTTAACTGTGCTAAATCTTGGTTAGGTTTCATTAAATTAAGATCAAAATTAGGTTTAATATCAAAAAAATTAAGAACCTGGTAAAGCATTTCTTTATGTTGTCCTGTAAGGCATAAGCTAAGTTTAAATTTTTTATTGATTGTTAACTCTTTGATTAGAGGAGCCATCTTAATTGCCTCAGGCCTAGTTCCAATTGATATCAGTATTTTTATCATTTTAATTTTAGATAAATGTATGCATTTACTTGACTATTATATGTCTAAAAAAGAGGCGTTTATAGGTGGCGCTTCAATGTTTCAAGCATTTTCCCCTTAATATTATGTTCCCATTTTTTTCCTATGGACCCATCAAAATAATTTGCCTTCAAATATAGATTTGGATCAAATATGTAGTTATCCATAAAATCTTTTATTGATAAAAGAGAACTAGCTTCAACAATCAATCCTTTCTCTATGTACCCTTTTGAATCATAAATTTTGCCATTATGGAGTTTATAGTAAATGCTTGGGATATTTAAGCATACTGAGCTTAAGTGCATTGTTGACTCACCAGATATATGCATATCAAGGCTTGCAAGGTAGTTAGTTTCGTTCTGCTCTAGTGGGTTACTGATAGATATTTTTTTAAAATATTTAATGTTACTTACATTGTTTTTTATTCTTGGGTGTGGTCGCAAAACTAATTCTTTGCCCAATGAATCAAGATATTCACAAAGTTTCTTTACCTTGTGCAAACAATCAAGTGAGTTAATGGAGACACCAATCCTATTAATGCATTTAGAACTTAAATTTTTTTTTCTAAGAGATTTATCAATCTTTTGATTGCCATATAGATATATTTCCCCTCTTGGGCTACCTAAATTTTTGTATATATCAGCATCATTTTGTCCATATAAAAATGAGACATCGAAATCTAATGCTGGCATACGTTTTGAAACACCACCATGCTGAAAGTAAAATGTTTTGACTCCAACTAACTTACAGGCCTCTATAAAAAGCCTGTTATGTATATTGTGATCGTTGGCAATAAAAACGTTTTTTGTTTTGCTTTGAGAAAGTACTTTTAAATTAAATTCAAGCTTTCCCCAATTTTCAAATAGAAATTCAGGATTTTTAGAAGCAAATGAGAAATCTTTCTTTAAAAAATAGTAGTATCCAATTGGTAGTTCTAATAAATTTAGAAGTGAAAATTTAAAGTGAGTTAGGTTTTGAGTGTCAACAGATTGTCTTAAAGTGCTCACTTGCTCAAACTCCATTCCATATCCCTTTAAAAAAGCAAGAGTATTTCTGGTGTTTTCAGAATTTACATATATCAAATCATTTTCAAATTTTTTTACATTCAATCTGAAATTTAAGTTAAAGATTTTCTTAAATATAATTAGAAAACAATGAGCCCATCTAGCTAAAAATTTTTTTGGTTTAAGAACTTCCAGATCAGTTAAGGCTTTATAAGTTTTAGCACTTTTATCTATTATTTCAGCTTTTTCCTTTATAGACAGATTCATTTACTTTTATCTTAATCTGAAAAGGGCTAGTTATGTGTTTGATTTTATAACGGAATGTATTTCTGAGATGTATGGTGGAAGTTGCAAAGATCTCGAAAATCCAAAAATCTTATTAACAATTGTAATTCTGCTATCAATTGACACAGGCCTACGGCCAGTTTCCAGCCTTGAAAAGTTTCTATTCTTGCTTTCACCGATATAATGATAAACATTATCGTTATCATAACCTCTTACAAAACCAGGAAGAGTACCTAAAACTTTAAAATCATTTCCTAAGTATTCTCCTTTAAAAGAATTCATTACTTTTATGCCATCATTGTCAAAAGATATATTGTGTGGCATTTTTAAATCATTGCACAAAATCATTTTTTCATTTGTATTTAAATCAATTTGCAAAATACCTCCATCAAAAATATTCCTTTTCCAGTTTCCAGTGATAGAAAACATAGACACATATGCAAAACCATCTTTTATGAAAAGGTCATTGCAATGATGTTGTGCTGTGCTGAAGTGTTCTTTTTTTGAAGATATTTTATATTCTTTTTCAATCTTGCCTTTTTTACTTACACAAAATATCTTGTCTTGGTAGCTTGAAACAAAATAAATTTTATCTTCATATAAACGAATTCCATGAGGTCTAAGCCCCTGTTCTAGCTTTATTTTTTCTCTAACCTCGTATTTTTCATCCAAAAATACTATACCTTCGCCTTGGCAAGAAAAAATATAACCTTCCTCACTCTTGATTAATCCATGAACATTACCTGAGTAAACTTTCTCTGTGTATGGGTATTCTTCTGTTGTAGCTACTTTATAAATTCCCCCTCCAGCATCAGATTTAGCATCACTAGGTAATCCACTGGAAATAAGAAAAGTAAATTTCGATTCTTCAAGCTCAAGAATTGCTAACTTCTCCTCAAGCACAGTAGCTACTTTAAAGTCTTTTTTCCAAATATAACCATAGCTAGTTAGCTGATCTTTTACTTCCTTCACTGAAGTTGTGCAAATAATGACATCATACTCATAATTTTTGCCACTAATTTCTGAAGGGTCTTTAATTTCTAGCCCATGAAATGAGGTGCCAATTAAATCTCTATTGTTATCTACAATAAATGAAGGGTTTAGATTTAGGTTTTTCTCCGCAACTGCTCCACTACCAAAAAGTACAAGTTTTTTCATATAAATTTTTAGTTAAATGAATATCTCTTTGCCATATATTATAAAGTCTTTTTTTGGTCTTTTACCTTTTAGGATCATATGAGAAAGTTTTTCGGGTAGCTTTGGCATTTTAACAACTTCATCAGATTCATAAATTAAATTGCTTACATCAGCCAGAGGGAATTTCTTTATCCACTCATAGCCTGATTGGGTTACCCCTAACCAGTTAAAAAAAGATTTTATTTCTACTTTTTGGTTGCTATAAAATGTTACCAAATCACTTCCTTGCTTAGTCGTTAATCTGCCATGCCTTATTTCTCTGGCAACATGATCAGCAATTTTTCTATATCCAACTCTTTTAAATTTTAAGAGGTCATGTATTTTGTAATATACAGAACTACCAGCTCTCTCGTAGATATCAAATGTCGCATTATTATGTTGGGTTTGAAATCCATTTTTTACACTTTCTTTATTTTGAGATAAAGGGTCCCATCTAAAATAATTACTCAGATATATGCCAGTTACACTTCTCTTTGAAAGCTTGTTAATTTTTGGGTATCTATAGTAGTTAAGAGTTCTTTCATCTAGCTGTGCACCATTGCCTATTAATTTATCTATGTCTACGTTGAAGAGATCATGCTCTTTTCTGCTCCAAGAAGACATTTCTGTAGAATCAATGTGTGAAAATTTTCCTACTTGCTCAACAGATTGATTTTGACCCCAAATAACAAATGGGATTTTCCTTTGGTATGCAATATGTACTGGAAAAGAGGTATGGAGTTGTAAAAAAGGTAATAGAATGTGGTTATATTTTCTAAATGATGCTTTTACAAGCTCCTTATATGTTCTTATGTCGGGGTTTAATATTATTGAGTCAACATCAAAATTTGTAATCAATGTCTGTATATTTTTCCAACCAATATCGTTTTTAAAATAATCATTGACTGATACTACTAAAGGTCTAAGTCCTTTTTGTAAAACTATTGATAGAGTATAAAAATCTTCAGCATCACCGATTACAGGCACAACACAATCATAAAAATCTTTATTTGATCTTTTATTTTTACATAGCGCGTCAAATAGATTTTCCCTTTCATCCCAATTTAGTACATCTTTCTCTTTATGAGTGAAGCACCCAGAGCAAAGACCATTAACTTCAGTAATACCAAAAGGATGGTTGCCCTTATACATGCACTGTTTACATTCAAACATTTATTTACCTATACCCTCTTATTGAAAATTCATTATGAAGTGTTCTGTTATCTATAAGAGATGATGCAATCTGTAATTTTGATGCTTGTTTGGTAGTAAAGGGGCCAATACCTCCTGATATAATTATCTTGTCTTGGGAAAAGTTAAAGAAATCTAAAATACTTAAATCAAATTTATCTTTGATTCCTTCATTTTCAACATCATAGAGAATTATTTCATTTGCATAATTGTTTATATATTCAATTTGTTTTTTTGAAAGCTTTATAAACTTATTTTCTGAGGACAGAAAAAAGAATAATTCGTTTCCAATTTTTTTGAATGGCAAAAGCACTTGAATCGCTTGCCTTCCAAATAGTGATATTGCTTTTTCAACAAAATTCTTTTTTTGATTAATTATTGAAGATGAAAAGACATATCTCTCAACAGGCAGATCTGAGAGTAATTTTAACGATGATATGGTCCTCAAACCACCACCAAAACTAAGCGGGGTCATTGTTTTAATGTTTTTTATTAATTTTAAATCATTCTCAAGAGATGTATCTTGTTGTCTTATTGGCCTAATGATTGAAACTTCATCACAACCATATCCTTCAAGAAGATCTAATGCATTCTGTAGGTCACCGAGCGGTCTTAATATTTCCCAATTATATGATTGATAGCATAAGCCATCTTTAAACAGCAGAACTGACCCAACCCTCATTAAACCAATACCTCCAATAATTCTTTTCCAGTTAATTGGCTTTTTTCAGGATGAAATTGAATACCAATTATTCGATTTTTAACAATAAAGCTTGAATATTTTTTAAGAGTGTCAGGTATTTTTAGATCTAATGTGTTTTTTTCCTTATTTATAACTCCATATTCATGGTTATAAAAAACTCTGCCATCAACTATCCTCCTAGTAGTTAAATTTTGCGACCCAATAAGTTTTTTCTCTACCATTTCTTTTCTAAAATAAAAATTCTTCCATCCATTGTGAGATTCAACTTCATTAATTTTGATTACTTCGCCATCAAGCAACCCAAGACATTTAGTTCCATTGTCTTCTTCTGAGTTATTAAATAGGATGTGGAATCCTAGACATATGCCTATTAATCTTCCATTATTTTTAACATGATCTTTAATGGCTTTATCGAAGCCAAGTTCTATTAATTTGGTCATATAAGGACCTGCTGAACCCACCCCTGGCAGAATAATAATTTCAGATTTCAAATTTGCTATAGATGAGACAGATTGGCTTTGAATGTTGCATGATTCAAGCCAATTTTTTAATGATCTAATGTTCCCAAAACCAATATCAATTAAGTCTATTTTCACTTATCAACACCAACCTTAAATTTTTTTACAGGCCTTTTACCA
>MDTD01184473.1_pt1 | contig 35692 bp, 32 predicted proteins | sample 811221 | NCBI WGS metagenome assembly MDTD01 (sample SAMN05326646, study PRJNA326480) | marine metagenome | isolation source: seawater | place: Pacific Ocean: South West | collected 2011
ATCTAAAGTGATACCTTTTGAGATCAATTCCGGAATCATTAAGTGGCTAGGACCTTCTAAAAGTTTAAAGCGGTCAGAATATCCTGCCTCATTTGTTGCCCAAAGTGCTGCCCCATCGTGATCGGTCATTTGACAGGGATCGACACCATAGTGCACATGACTTTTACTCTTACTATTATTCCCATTTGGGTGTGCCGAGCATATAGAGAGAGCCGATAAACCGTTTGCGACACCTGTTTCTAGCGAGTACTGCGCATCAGTATCTATAATCATTCTGCGTAGTATCTGAGCTTCATCATATTGTATTCCTCCGGTGATATTTTTTTTTTGTCCAGAAATACCATACGTGGTTCCAGTCTTATAAAATTTTTCTAGTAAATCAGGTAGTTTAGATTCTTGGTTCATATTTACTCCTCTAAGTTTGTTAATATTTTTAATAACAAGGTTGATGTTTATAATACCTAAAAATTATTTAGTTGAACTTTATTTTCATTTGTTTACTTTAAGCAATGCTAATAACACTTTCTATTTAATTCTGTTTGAACAAGTAAAGTTGTTTTTAATGAAAATAGACAACAAGTATTACAACGGGTTAAAGGCTGTCATATACCTTTAAAACATTCTTAGCATGCATCTTTGCATCAAATTGATCTTTTGCGAAACTTAATCCATTTGCGCCCATATCTTTACTCATTCTATCATTTTTCAAACATCTTAAAATGTTACTAGCCAATTCTTTAGGATCGCCAGGTGCACAGAGAAAGCCATTTACTTCATGCTTCACTACTTCCGATATACCACCGATGTTAGAAGCAATAACTGGTTTAGCTGCTGCACCAGCCTCAATCACCGCTCTGGCAAAGTGAGGACTTATAAAAGGAACTACCACAATATCACTGGCAATAAAGAAGTTTTCAATATCATTTATATAATCAAATTGCAATATGTTATTTTCTAAAGAATGTGCTTTAATTTCTTTTTCGATTATTTGTCTAGTACTAAAATAATTTACGCAATTACCTAAAAACCTTTTTAAACTACTATAAAAAGTTGTAGAGGGTGTATACGATGTATAAGGCATTAGTATCTTTACTTGTGGATACTCTTCTATAATATCTTTAAGGCATTTTACAAAAATAAGCGGGCCATTTATTACGCGCAATCCACCAACGTATAAGACAATTTTTTGATTTTCTTTTAAACCTAACCTCCCTTTAATAGCTAAATAATCTTGACTTTTATATTTCTCTAAACTTACGGGATTATAAATCACTTCTCCTTTTTGTGTGCCGAGGGCATTTTTATTGTGTTCGCAAATGAATATTGTTCTATCTGCATATTTTTCTATGGCCCTTCTTATGAGTTTTTTTCTAAATCCTAAATATCCATCAACTATTGTCTCTCTAATATGTATTACTGTATATATATTTAAACTTTTCAAATATTTAAGATAGGGTGCGAGTGTAATTGAATTTAGATGTACGATTTCAGGATTATGTTTCTTTATTAACTGTTTAAGCGAGCTACGAGATTTAAAAAATTTATATATCCACATAAATAAACTTATTATACTCTTTAAAGAAATATTCCACCAACTAGCAGTTGTATGGTGGAACATTTCTAATTCACAATAATCAGTTGATATATTCTCATTATTATAAAATTCAAATAGCCTAGGAGAATTACAGGATATGATCGTTTTGTAATGATGTGTACTAATTCTTTTTACCAGTTCACCTAGACTTATCGATGAACCTCCAGGAACAGAAGAATGATCAAGAAATAATATTTTTTTATTAATCAAAACATTTCTTATTGCAATTTAAACATCCGGTTTTCATAAAAGTCAAACCAAGCAATTTCAGTTTTTAAAAATGGTTTCATCGATTTGTGATTTATTTTTTTCATTACAGACATTTCTTTGCAAAAATATTTCTTTTTCCAATAGTCAAAAAGAGGGAAAAAGTTTTTTCAAATTAGGCAAAACACGTTCAATTTCACATGCAAAATACCAGACAGGTTTATCACCCCCCCAAAATCTAGGAATGGAAAGGTTATTGTCATTATAACTGTCATAATTGACTGCTGAAAAAGAAAATTCATAGCCTGAATTTCTAATAATGCTTATAGTTTCTTCATCATAATTCGTATCGGGGACACCAAACGGATATGCAAATAATTTTATTTCTCTATCAAATATTTTCTCCAAATAAGACTTGTTTAATGTGATCTCCTCTTTCTGATTTTTTTTTGTAAGTATTTTAAGAGAACGATGAGAATGAGAATGTCCACCTATCGTAATATTTTTTGAATTTTTGATATGCTCAATATCTTGAAGTGTTAAATACAGTTTAGAGATTTCGTCTTTTGCTTTTTCACTTAATGTATTCCATATTTTTAAATTTTTTTTGTGCATTTTTTCGATGGTCCCTGTGAACATATCTTTATCATTGTTATTATATTGACCACCATAAACATTATGTAGTGGCAAACCAATCTTTTTATCATAAAAATATGTATTTAGAAAGATTGTAAATGGTATGTCATCATTTCTTGAAGAAAAGTAATCGTAAACAGATCTGAAGCCATCATCGAAAGTTATGGCTGCATGCCTATTCTCTTGCATTTTTACAAGGTCACCCAGAGGAGATAATTTATAATATTTTTGCAAATAATTTATATGGCTGGATAAAGTTTCTGCAGAAGTTTTGTCGATATTATCGGTTAAACATCTATGTTTTTTTGAAACAGAACTTCCACTGTTAACATAATGGTAGAATAAAATTACATTTCTATCATTTGCTAATCGAAAAAGATAAATGATTCCGGAATAATAAATAAAGTAATATAAAATCTTGATTATATGTTTTGTTACTTTTTGCACAAGGTGTAAATGTGATTATTTTTAATATTATACTTTTTTTCAATTTTAAAGAGGCGTAAGTATTGATCTACTCCTGCTGGAGTTATTCTCCAGAAGCTGCCATCATTATCAAGGGTATGATATGGAGCTCCAAAGAGTAGTTTTGCTTTTGGCTTCATGACTCTATAAATCTCGTTAATACCTCTTTGAGGATCAGATAAGTACTCAAACACACCATTGAATACAACCCAATCAAACATCTCATCTTCGAAGAATAACATATCACATACATCGCCTACAATATCTGGATTAACTGATTTATCAATATCTAATGTAATCCATTCACCTTTACCAGTTAAAAAACTATCATATTGGCAGTACCCACGAACTCCAACAAATAACACTTTACCTTTAAAATCACAGTTTGGCAAAATCTCTTTTTCAAGAAAAATTCTTTGCGGAGATTTAATTTTATTCTTGTTAAATAACTTTGAAAAAATCAATGAATTAATTTTTTTAATTGTTTTCATTTTAATTGTAATTTAAAAATCTTCCTAAATCTAAAGACTCATTATAAGGGATTTTAATTTTGGTTCTTGCGCCTCCCAAACAAGATCTTTTTTTGCAGATTTTAATGATTTTTCCAACTCCAAAGATGATCGACTTAGGACTTCATTTACACCTTTTGCAATTGACTTAGGAGAAGTGTCTTCAAAATAGCAACCAATATTATATTCTGTTAAAATTGACTTAAGAGGGGGGAATTTTGGACAAACGAATGGAATTCCACAGTTTACATAATCACTAATTTTACCAGGAGCACAGTAATAGTTGTTAGCTCCATAATTTTCATATGACATCAATCCAACGTTTGCATCCGCTATTACTGGAAGCAAATTATCATGCGGAACCCATTTCATAATAAAAACCTTACCTCTATACGGCGACTTTTCTATTAGTGGCAAAATATTTTCTTTGGCATATTTTTCCACTTTACCCATTATTACTAAAACTGTGTTTGGAGGGAACCACTTTACTGCTTTTATCATTTCAACTATATTTCTACCATGTTGCAAAATATCACCTTCATATAAAACGATTCTATCTTTACTTTTTAATCCAAGTGTGTCCCTTATCAAACCATTGCCTATTACATTATTTTTAGGTTTAAAATTCTGTATAATTGTAGGGGGCAAACGGAGCCATCGCTTAGCTTTGTAATATTGGGCCCGATGTTTATTTTGAGTAATAAATGCATCAACACAGAAGCGAAGTAATACTTTTTCTGCTATTACACCAAATCTAGGATATCTTTTTTTTTTCAATCTTTCATATTCTTCACCATATATTTCAAACGGATAGTAAATGAAAGGTATCGCCAAAACCCGAGAAACTATAAAGGCTATCCACCCAGAAGCAGGCAAACTGGCTATAATTATACTTGGTTTTATTTTTATACCAAAATAAAACATTTTTAAATAGAACTCAATAGTCCTCAAACGATATGGGCGTTTCCCAATTGCAATATGTGAATATTTATATTTATGATTACTTTGACTAACTTTTGAAAAAGAGCGATCTAAAATAAATGGCTTCATTCCTAAATCAGAAAAAGTAATAAGACATTGAATGATGTTGGGAATATTATGGAAATTTCCAATTCCGTATAACCACATTATTTTCTGATTTTCCTTTTTTAGGATCACTATAATTAAACTCTAACTCTTAATTGTATTTTATTATTAGATAATGTGGATAATTATTAAATATATTTGTAATTATGCTCATTAATATCAATTGATTTTATCTTTTTTGTGCTGAGCAATTAATTCAAAAATTCTTTTTGAAGTACTGCCATCACCAAAAGGGTTTACGGCACGAGCCATTTGTTTGTATTCTTCAGCAGAAGTTAAAAGCTTAGAAACCTCACTAATAATTTTTTTGGTATTACTGCCAACTAGGCGAGCAGTACCTGCTTCAATGGCCTCAAATCTTTCAGTGACATCACGCACGACTATAACTGGTTTACCTAGTGCAGGAGCCTCCTCCTGTAGACCACCGGAATCAGTAATTATTAACTTACTTTTATTCATAAGGTATGCAAAATGTAAGTAATCAAGGGGAGGTAAAAGGATTATATTTGATATTTTACCAAGCTTGTCAAATGCGTATTTATTGATATTTGGATTAGGGTGCACAGGATATACAAGGCAAGTTGAATCTTGAAATTTCCTTGCCAATTCAATTAAAGCTTTAAATATATTATCCAGCGGTGGTCCGAAATTTTCGCGTCTATGAACAGTCACTAATATTATTTGTTTTTCCCATGGAATACCTCTTAATGATGTTTTAGATATTTCGACTGGAACTTTTGTAATCCACTTCACAGCATCTATAACAGAATTTCCTGTTACAAAAATATTAGACTTTCCTACTCCCTCATCTAGCAAGTTTTGCTTAGCCTGCGCAGTAGGGGCGAAGTGGAGATCTGTCAAAACACTAATCATACGTCGATTAATCTCTTCTGGAAAAGGGTGCCACTTATTATAGGTTCGTAAACCAGCTTCAACATGGGCTATCTTTATTCCATTATAAAAGGCACCAATCGACGCTGCAACAGCAGTTGTAGTATCGCCGTGGACTAAAACCCAATCAAAACTATTATCTTTGTATATTGTCTCCATACCCTTCAATATTTTTGATGCTACGCTGGAAGGAGATTGATTTTTCATCATTATGTTAAGATCAAAATCTGGTTTTATATTGAACAGTTCAAGTACTTGATCAAGCAATTCACGATGTTGTGCAGTGACACAAACCATGCTTCTGATTGTGTTTTTATGCTTCTTGATTTCATTGATAACCGGAGCCATTTTTATGGCTTCAGGTCTTGTACCAATGACTGAAAGTAACTTTATCCTATCGTCCAATTTATATTTGCCTCTGAGGACAGATTGAATTCCTATTTAAACTTGATCTATAAGTCTGAGTTCTGTTTGCGGTCATCTTATAATGAAAAAAGTCAATTCTAAAAGTAATGTGGTCAGAATAATTTATATTGCCTAAAAAGTTTATAATACTTTCAATTTATATTTCAAAATTCCGATTAAGATTTTCATGGCACCATAAAATAACCTCCCAAAAATATTTGAAAATAGAAATGGCGGAAGTGATACATTAATCACTGGTGACTCGCTTCCCATTTCTTCTGAGGTCATTGACATATGTATTCTTCTCTCTTCATTTTTTAAGTAATCTGATTTGAAATATTCTTTTCTTTTTTGTTCATCTTCCTCCGAAAAATCCTGCTTAGGTTGAACCCCTAAAATGACTGGCCGACCTTCGAAAGTACCCCTTGGTCCACTAATTCGCCTCACATCCTCTTCAAAAATAAATATGTTATGCTCAGTGTAAACTGTCAAATTTTTTCTAATTAAAGGATATATATATCTACTAAGAAAATATAAATCATTAGCAAATTTATTATGCGATGAAATTAATTTAGTGTTACTCCTCAAATATCTATCCCATAATTTTTTAATTTCAATTTTTGGATATTTTCCGCCCCATAGCCCTCCCATTATTGGATCCTTATGACCAGGATGGTCTCGGCAAACATGGTATTGCTTACCATTTTTTAACCAATCTCTAACAAGATTTACATCTCTCTGAAATAATCTAGTGTCAACATCTCTAATAATTACTGCTTCATGGCCTTCCTCCATTGGTAACCAACGCCAATGTAGAGCATCAAGTGGTAAAGTAGGTTTTTCTTTAATTATAATTTCGGTGTTTTCTCTTTCAAGTGAAGATAAATAATTTTTATCAAGAGTGCTTTCAGCATAGATCCGGCAGATCCATTCAGGAAACAATTCTGCAGCTAACTTAATATTTTTAGTTAGACCTCTTCTATAAAATTGCTCTTCACCAAAAATGCAATATGAAATTATTTTAGACAATGATTTCTACTTTATTCAATATTTTGATTCTTATTTAACAAACTTTTTATAATAAGATTTGCATAAAAGCCCAAACCCTCCATCAACAATAGGTAACAGGGATTCGTAACTTGAAGCATTTACATGTTCCCAATTAAGCATATCTTTGACAGCATCATATATTTCCTCAGAAGAATTTTCTTCTAGCTCATAATCATGTTTATCAAAGTTATCTATTTCCTCTGCAAGAAAACAACTTTCGTCTAGATCTATTGGTTTAATTTGGGAGCTTTGGTATTTCACGTTTTTAGGAATGAATAATGAATTACGATATGGTGGTTTGAACCCCAACGGCATCCAGTTTAAAACAAGTGTTGGTGTATTAAATAATGTCTGAATGCAAGAAAATCCAGAGTTTGATGTGATTAGAAATCGTGCATCCCTGACAAAGAGTAAATCATACCATGGATTGTAGGAATTACAAGCTCCATAGTCAAAATACATTTGATTATCAATAGCCTCTCGTTTTTTAACAGCAATGCCCATCCGAACTATAGAATATCCTTTTTCAATTAAATAGTTTAATGAGGGAACAAGATTTTCAAAGGAACTATTTCTTGTATTTCCTTGTTTAACAGAGGAGCCATATACTTTATCGACAAATGTATTATCCCTTGAAAAAACTGCGACATACGGTTCTTTTATACTATTCTTATCAAGAAAGCTTAGAAAACTGTTATTTATATCCGAATTTATTTTGATAGGTTTTAGCTTTTTAGCAAACCCCTCTTCATCGAAGTATTTATATTTCCCTCCATATTTTAATCGATCGCCAATGTCTCTACGATGAAGCCATTCAATTTCTTCAATTATTTGATAATTTATTCCCAACTTTTTTAACAGAGACGAAAGTTTACTAAAAAAAAGTTTTAGTGCCTTTAAAATATATAGATTACAATTGACACACTTAACACTTTTTGATTTCAATTGATCAACAACTACTCTTTCAACCGCTATATTTGCACTTTCTTCTGATGAATAAAATATAATAACTCTACTTCTTTTGGGTGGTTTAAACATCCATAAGGAATTTAATATAAGATGTCCAAGGCTCGGATTTCGTAAAAAAGCAAATTTCATTATAAACAATTAAGGTTGATCATTTCGTTATCTACTTTGGTTAATTTTTCGATGTAATTATCTATCCCATCAAAAACATTTGTGAAATCAAATGACGATGGTAACAATGATTTAATAAGATTATTATCAAAAACTAAGTCTGAACTTAAAGTAGGTGCCTTATTTGCTTTAATAATTGAATTATTGTTCAATCTCTGAATGACTTTTTTTGCAATCTCATGAATTGTATTACTTTGCCCAGTAGCTATATTTACTGGCCCGTTGTAAGAGTTATGTATAAAATGCCAAATAATTTCGGTTAAATCATAAATGTCTACATAATCTCGCAACTCATTACCATCATTAATTATATTAATCTCTTTTTTTAAAACTGCATCTCTAATAAACCTACCAACAATACTTTCATAATTATCACCATGACCATATATGCCTGGCAAACGCAAAATTGTTACGGGAATTTCTAGAGCTGCTGAGCTAAGAATATGTTCGCATACTAATTTTGATAACCCGTAATATTCAGTTGGTTTTAATTCAAAGGATTCATTTATCTTTTTATCAATCTTTAAACGACCGTAAACATTCATTGAACTTAAAAAGATGATTTTTTCTAATCGATTAGCTGAAATTTCTTTAACAATATTATCTATCATTTTAATGTTAGAGAACATTGATTCTATCGAATTTGCCTCAGGTGGTGTAATTGATGAACAAATTACTAAGCTTATATCTCCACTGACCAAAGAAAATGCTTTTTGAATATCTGACCTGTGAAGCAAATTGCATGTTTTTGAAGAAAATCCCATGGCATTACATTCTTTGGTTTCTAGATGCTTAAGGATATTGTTTCCAATAAATCCGGATGATCCAAAAGTTATAACGTTTTTCATATATAGCTTAAGATATAAACCGACTGAAAGATTTTAATAGTTTATAATAAATGTTTTACTTCTCTTATGTCTGGTGCAATAGGTAAGGTACTTAGTTTATTTTTACCTATCCACTCGCCTTTTTGCCCCTCTAATATATTTTTAAACTTGATTTTCTCTGTTGTCTGGATTAAATAGTATAAAATAAAAGTTTTTGTTTCAGAATTAAACCAACTGTGGAATATCCTTGAATCTTTTGGATGATATTCCAGTTCTTCAATTAATTCTCTAATTAGACCTTCTCTAGGATCTTCGTTTGATAGCAATCTACCTCCAAAAAACGCCCATCGATTTGGGTATGGAATATTTTTATTATTATCCCTCAATTGTAAAAAAAATGACTCTTTGTATCTGATAATAGCTTTTACAGCTTTAAACATTAAAGATTAGAATCTTATAATTAATCGCCCAGGTAAAGCGCCAGATCTAAGATCATCAATTGCAATATTGATTTCTTCTAAAGAATATATTTTTGCTATTAAACTATTTAAGTCTAACAATTTATTATCAATCAATTTTATTATTTTAGGTATATCAATATTAGGCTTACACTGTCCACCAGATGACCCAATGATTTCTTGATTGAAATGTAAAGGATATGTCCAAATATCAAGCTTATCTTTTTTATCCATTACTCCGACCAATATAGTCCTACCATTTTCTGAAGTTGTCAATGAATATGCTGAACTAATAATTTCAGGAAGGCCAGTATTCTCAATGCAAATATCAAATTTTGCACCATCATTCGCTTTGAGTATAGACTGTTCAAAGTTTTCAGCATTAGCATTTATCGTGTGTGTTGCACCTAAAGATGTTGCATGCTCGAGTTTGTTATCATGAATGTCAATGCCGATGATTGGGTAACATCCTGCTAATTTTGCAAATTGTATTAAACTTAAACCAACTCCGCCGCAACCAAAGATTGCAATAGACTCACCGACTTTAACTTTTGCATCATTTGTTATAGTTCCAAGTGCTGTAGTGATTGCACAGCCCATCAATGCAGCATGATCTTTATTTAAACTTTCTGGGATAGCTGTTAACCTATTTTCAGATACAACCGCATACTCATTGAATGTTGTAACCCATCCAGAGTTGATGACACCAAGATTTTTGGATGAGTATTTAGGTGTCTCAGATTCAATCCCTAAACTTTTTCTCCAATGCAAAACAACCTTATCACCGGTTTTTACATGTTTTACCCCTAGCCCGCACTCAACAACTTCACCATGACCTTCATGCCCTAGTAAATGTGGTAAAAATTTATCCTTACCTTTGACTGCATCTATTTCATTTATTTGCGCTCCACATAAACCACTAGAGCTCAACTTAACCAAAACCTGACCAACCTGAAGCGGATTAATATCTATTTCTTCAATTACAAGAGGCCTTTTAGACTCTAATAAAACTGCTGCTTTGAACTTCATCAAAAAGTTTCCCCGTTAGATTTGACTAAGGCATAAACCAATAGTAATCACCTGTATAACCAACATCCTTGAAAAAAGCTTTCCAATCATCAACGCTCATCACTGTTAGTGCTGTCAAGTTCCATGCCTCCATTGCAATGCGTTCTTCTTCATTTCGATAAGCATCAAGGGTAATAAAACTGTGTTTTTTGCTGACACGCTCTATTTCTTGAATTGATATTTTAAAGTCATCTTCATCTAGATTGTGCAAAGTAGTTATGGAAATAACAACATCAAATGAATTATCTGGAAATGGCAATAGTCTTGCATCTCCCACTTGTAAAAAAGGCTTCATGGTTTCGATGCAGTTACTTATGGCATATTCAGATATATCAATACCACTGACTTCAATACCAGGTATTGCCTCAACAAGGTCATGCAACATGAATCCTTTCCCGCAACCAATATCTAAAACTGAACTATTTTTTGTTAAGTTAAAGTGATTAATAAAGTCAGGAATGACTGGTTTCCAAAATCTTGAATTATAATAAAATCCTCCATATCCATGCTTCCTCTCTCCATCAAAAAATTCCTTACCAAACTGTCTAGCTATTGCACGGTCCTCATCCGTTTTTTCTGCAGCACGCGCTTTGGGATCTCGCTTACTTTTTGGATAATTTTTTAATAGATCTATTTCAATTCCCATTATATACTTCCTTTCTTTTAATTTTTTTTCTGATAATAATATTTTAAGTAGCTTAAAATGGTCCTTTAAAAGTGGGGTCAGGGATATCTAAAGGTGTTTTTGATTCTGGTATAATTGATTCTTCATTTAAGCCTAAATTGAATATACTTATTAATTCTTTAGCTATATCAATGGATCTAGGATAGTAATCATTTGCCAATGCTCTTGTGCTAGGACTTGGAGAATCATTCATTCCAATTCTAATTGGTGGACAAATCATTTGCTCAAATAAATTTTCCGTTGCCAGCGCTATAATTTCAGCACTCACCCCGTACGTAATCCATCCGTTGTCTACTACAACTAATCGCCTAGTTTTTCTTATTGAATTCAAAATTGTATTTGTATCTAGAGGCCTTATTGATCTTAGGTCAATGACTTCAACATCAATTCCGTGTTGCTCCATTGCATTTGCGCACCTTATTGATTCAAGGACCATGTATGAATGAGAAACAATTGTAATGTCTTTTCCCTCGCGTGCAACTCTTGCTTCTCCAATTGGTACCGTGTATCCTTCGATTGGGACATCGTCAACTATATTATGTAGCCAACGATGCTCCAAAAATATAACAGGGTTATTATCGTTCACGGATGAAATGAGCAACCCCTTTGCGTCGAATGGGTTCGAAGGCATAACTACCTTAAGTCCAGGAATATGTCCAAACCATGATTCTAAACTTTGAGCATGCTGCGACCCTTGACCCCACCCTCTTCCAATAACCATTCGTATTACTATAGGAACACTTTGTTGACCAGAATTCATGTATAACCACTTGGCAGCTTGGTTCACTATCTGATCCATTGACAGCAACGCAAATTCTACTCTTTGATGCGTTAAAATAGGTCTAAAGCCATTTAAAGCTGTTCCAATTATAATACCAGTCATGCCATTTTCAGATAGAGGCATATCCATCACTCGATTATCACCATATTTTTCTTGTAACCCGCAAGTAGTGCCAAAAATTCCTTTTGGATCTGGGACACCAAGACCTATAGTATAAACAGAAAGATCTTTTTCCATACAATGATCAGTTGCCTCTAATATTGCTTCAGAAAATTTTATATTTCTCATGACAAGTAACTACTCCTCATAAATATGCTGATTTAATTTTTCAATTTTTGGGAATGGGCTTGCCTTAGCAAATAAAAATGCTTCTTCTATTTCTGAGTTTATTGTTGCTTTATATTCGCTTATATCCTTATCACTTAAAGTCCCTTTCTTCAACATTTTTCTTTCAAAAGTTTTAACAGGACATTTATTCATCCAATTTTTTAGTTCATCACTCTTTCTATAACCAAGATCATCATCCCAATTTGGACCGCAGTGTTCCAACCAGCGAAAAGTATCAAATTCCAAAAAGGCAGGTGCGTTATTCTTTTTAATGTGTTTTATAGCTTTATAACTTAAATCGTAAACCATATCAATATCATTCCCGCTACCTTTAAATGATAAAATACCATGACTTTCTGCAAGTTCAGATAGATCTCTACTTTTTGACTGCCTCACTTCAAGATTAGAATAAACGGAATAGAAATTATTTTCACATACAAATAAAATTGGAATACTTTTTAAACTTGCAAAATCAAGACTTTCAAAAAAAACACCTTCCTCCGTAGCGCCGTCACCAAGAAAAACAGCAACAATATTATTCTCATTCTTCATTTTGAATCCCCACGCCACTCCAGTTGCTATCGGTATTGTACTACCAACAATAGGTACCGATGGGAAAAAATCAACATTCAGGTCAATCAAGTGCATGGAGCCACCTTTACCCATAGCGCAACCTGTTTCTTTTCCATATAGTTCTGCAATCATTGCCTTTAGAGAACCACCTTTTGCTAAGTAATGAGCATGGGCCCGGTGTGCACTCATAGCAATATCTTTTTTATTTAAAAGGCTGCAAACGCCTACCGCAGGCGCCTCTTGACCAATGGATAAATGTACCGGGCAACGCATTTCTTGCTCAGAGTAAAGTTCTGCTATCTTTTCTTCAATCATTCGAATGCGTAGCATATTGTAGTATAAATCTTTTGCAACATTATTATTCATTATTATACCTGTAGTAATTATTTATTTTATCTGAAACTAACTTAGCACCATGATTGAGAAATTGATTTATGGGCAATGTCAATATCATTCTCGCCTGTTTTTCTGTCTCAGGAAAATCACCTAATTTGTAGTCTAAAATCTTTGCTGCTGGTTGAATGTGAATAGGGGTAGGATAGTGTATAGCAGTTTCAATTCCTTGATCAGCTAAAAAAGTCCTCAATTCATCTCGCTTTTCAAACTGTATAACAAATGTATGATAAGTATTAAACTCATGTTTCTTTTCAAACGGCAATCGTATTCCTTCAATATTAATGTTCTCAAAATAGAATTGGGCGTTTTTTCGCCTCGTTTCGATTATTTCGTCAAGCTTTTGAAGACGGTAATTGAGAATTGCGGCCTGCAAGTTGTCCATCCTAGATAAAAAGCCAAATTGATTGACAATATTTCTGTTGGCCATACCGTGGTTTCTCATCTCACTAGCCTTTTTATAAATTCTTTCGTCATTTGTAGTCAAAAAGCCACCATCACCGCAGGCATTTAAATTTTTCAAAGGATGGGCAGAAAAGCAACCCACATGTCCAATGGAACCACTGAGCTTACCTTTATACTTTGAACCAATTGCTTGAGCTGCATCTTCCACGACCGATAATCCATGCTTATCTGCAATCTCCATTATTGGATCCATATCGCAAACTCTACCCGTCAAATGCACTGGCATTATGGCTTTAGTTTTGTTTGAAATAACCGATTCAATCTTTTCTGGATCCATATTCTGATCTGGAAGCACATCCACAAATACAGGCTTCGCTCCCAAATGAACAATAACTGCGGTGGACGCAATAAAAGAATTAGGCGGCGTAATTACCTCGTCACCTGGACGGACTCCAAGTAAATGTAAAGCCATAGTAAGGGCATCAGTACCACTGTTAAGAGCAACAGCATATTTAACTTGACAATATTTGGCAATTTTTTCTTCAAATTTATCGACCTCAGATCCACCAACATACTGCCCACTAGCCAAAATTCTATCAATGATTGGCAGGAGTTCATTGCGTTCCTCCTCCCACTGCATTTTTATGTTGATATAAGGAATATGAACAGAGTCTCTAGACATAGTATTCTGTTACGGTTTTAATTATGTAATCAAGTTGTGATTGTTCCAAGTGCTGATCACATGGAAATGTTATTATTTTAGTTGTGTGGGCATCACTAACAGGAAAATCACCCAACTTATGCCCCATAGACTTTAGAGCTGGCTGCCGATAAATAGGCACAGGGTAATGAATTTTAGCTTCAATTCCATTATCTAAACAATATTTTAATAATCCGTCTCGGTCTTCTGCAAAAACAATGTATAAATGATAGACCAACCTGAAATTGTCAGGCCTTGGTGGGATGGTAATTTGTCGCAGGATTTTCAGTCCACTGTCAAGATAATTTGCATTGGAAATCCGTTTATCGGAAATAGATTTAGCTTGTGGAAGTATCCAGTTTCCAACAACGGCTTGTATAGTATCTAATCTTGAATTATACCCCATAGTTGTAATTGTATCACGATCTTGCATCCCATGATTTCGTAATAATCTTAATTTTTTATTTATGCTGATATCATTTGTAACAATTATACCTCCATCTGACCAAACATTTATATTTTTTAATGGATGTAGTGAAAATGCACCTGCAATCCCCCAAGTTCCAGCGTTTTGTCCATCAATAGCTCCTAATATAGATTGGCAGGCATCTTCAATTACAGGGATATTATATTTCTCAGAAAGGTTATTTAGTTTTCGCATATCTGTCATGTAACCGGTGTAGTGGACGGGCAAAAAGGCTTTTGTTTTTTCAGTGATTTTTTCTTCAACCAAATTCACATCCATACAAAATGTATCATCACAATCAACAAAAATAGGAATTGCTCCTAGTTCCATGATGGCCCCTACGGTGGCTACAAATGTATTGGCGGCTGTTATTACTTCATCTCCAGATTGGATACCAATGGCTTTAAGGGATAACTTGATAGCATCCGTACCAGAGTTAACACCTATTGCATGTTTAGTGCCAATTATTTCTGCAAAACTTTCTTCAAATTTTGTGAGAGGTTTACCAAGAGTAAAATCTCCGGTAATGACGAAATCACGTAGTTCATCCCATAAATCTTCACAATCACCAAACTGCTGAGGGAGGTAAGAATATCTAACTTTCATATTTAAATAAGCTCAAGATTTTGCATCCGTTTAATGTTAAAATACATTTCATTATCAAGGGAGTTAGGCAAAAGGCCCTTTTCAAAAGCAGCACATAAATCCTGTACGGCATCTTGAATTGTGTGGGTTGTTTCAAAGCCAACCTCATCTTTGAATTTCTTTGATGATATGTGATAAGATCGATTATCATCAGAGGGAGTTGTGACCAACTTTACATCATCCCCCACAACCTTTTGGACTGTTTCAGCAATTTTAGTTACGGTCTGATTTTCATATCCGGCGTTAAAAACTTTACCAGCGACTTTTTCTTTATTTGTGCTTAAGAGAACTATATATGCTTCCACCATATCAGAGATATGTATATTGGGACGAAGCTGGTTTCCACCAAAAACTGATATTTCTCGTTTGTGGTATGCTAGATTAGTCAAAATATTTACTACAACATCTAGTCTTTGTCTTGGAGAATAGCCACAAACAGTTGCTGGGCGAATTGTAACGGTAGTAAAATCATCAGATTGGTACTCAGCCAAAATTCTCTCACAGTCTGCCTTAAATTGAGAATAATCCGTCAAAGGCTCCAATACCATTCCTTCATGAACGTTAGGCTCTTCCTTGATACCATAAACACTAGAAGATGAGGCATAAATAAAACGTTTAATACCACAATTTTTTGAAATTTCTACCAAAGGACGAAATGCATCAAGATTGATGGATTTACCCAAATCTGGATTAAGTTCAAAACTAGGGTCATTTGATATACAAGCTAAATGAATAACGGCATTGTGTTCGGGCAATAGCTTTTTTAAAAGCGCTTGATCTCTAATATCGCCTTTTACAGTATTCAAGTTCGGGTGATCAGGAAGCACATTCTCTCCATAAATCATAAGATCCAAAACTGTAACAAAATAGTTTTTTGCTAGTAATTCAGGCACCAATACTGCGCCAACATAACCAGCACCGCCTGTGATAAATACTTTTTCCATTAAGATTGCTCCCATTTAAAATGATTTATGTATATCATGCAGAATATTCCCTTGAACCAATAATAAAATCCACAATAGAAAGAAGCCAAATTTGATGCATGTTTTCAACGAAGTTATAGGCTTTGCTATCAACCCAGATGTTAGCATCTCCTAAGTTATTTAACGGATTATCTTTTTCAAAACCTGAAAATGTAATTACTGCTTTAAACTTTCTATTCCTAGCTGCACTGACACCATTCAACATATTTTTTGAATTTCCACTGGATGAGATTACAATCAACAAATCTCCTTCATCACCATAAAATTCCACAGCTTTTTCTACCCAGCGCTCATAGCCATAGTCGTTGGAAAAGCAGGTAATGAGGTCTGCTTCATTGTAATTATTACATCTAATACCTGCATTTTTAGTGAGGTCGACACTAAAATGACTGGAAATCGCAGCGCTACCTCCATTACCAAAAATCATAACCTTTTTACCATTTTCATTAATTAATTTTATTAAGTCAGCAACTTTTTTTAATTGATCAATAATTTTTTCATTAGGCTTAACCAGATCAGAAAAATCATTTAAATATGAAGTAAAAAATTCTTTTTTATTCATTTTATTTTATCGCGTGGTGGAAGGTTTTCAGCAATTGATTTTTTGCTACTGGAGTGCTATTACCAATTGTTTCCACAGACTGTGCTGCTGCCAAAGATCCCATAAATAATGCTAGATCTTCATCGAAACCTGCTTTAATTGAACATGATAGAAGGGCCAACATAGCATCGCCAGCACCGATTTTATCTACTATTTGAGCAGCAAAAGCAGGACATTCATAAAATTTGTTCTTTATTGTGTCAAAGAATATAGCGCCGTCACTTCCTCGAGTGACAACTAGACTATCGGCCTTCAACCTTTGAGACAACTGCTTCATTAGAGTTTTAATGTTGCTTTCACGATCCCGCAACTCGTGACGAAGTTCGGTTTCATTGATTATGGCGCAGTCAATATCGTAATAATTATTCATAGTATGGTAAGCCATATTGGATGCATTAATTTGAGCGTTAAGTGAAGTGAAAACTGACTGTTTTGAAATGTATTTTGCTATTTTTTTAGATATAAAACCATGACCATAATCAGATATGATGACGAGGTCATGTTTTGGTATAAGCTCATCAAGGAATGATATCAATTGATCTTGATTTTTATCATTCATATGAGAGTCATTTATTGAATATACTCCTAAACTTTTGCTTTTAGAGATATAATCTACATATCGTTTTTTTGTTATAGTAGGAGATTTATCCTTGTATACAAAATACGGTTTGATATTTGCAGGTAAGCTCTTTTTCACAAAATCTTCATGTTTCTTTTTTTCACCCAGCATGCTCAAAAGAGATACAGCGCCACAAAAGTCAGATAAATGCCTTGCGATGGCAGCAGCACCTCCTGCATATTGATCCATATTTAAATTGCGAAGCACTAATACAGGCTCTTTTCCAGATTTACCTAAAGCTTCACAGAAAACATATTGGTCAATAATAGTCTCACCCAAAACAAGCACCTTAAGATTCTTCAGTTCGTCTACCATAATTTTAATTTCATCAAAGTTTTTATCTTTATGCACTTTTTTAATGAAATTTTTCTGCGACTTTGTATAGACATCACTAAATTTATTTAATAAACTACTAGAACTGAAGGTAATATCGCTTGTGTATTTCATTTTACCACCAAAAGAGTCCAATGCAGCATGCTCTTCATCTATTTTCCCAGTAATATCTTCTGAGTGGTCTTTATAATCAGGTCCTTTGCAATAAATATCTGGCTTAATTAGTTTTATCGTTTCAACAGCAATTGGCCATTTGTTTGCCGCTACAAAATCAATTGATTCAAGAGCTGCTAATGCTTCTAAACGTAGTACAGTTGTAAACGCAGGTCGATTCGGACCTTTATGCACAAATTCATCAGGCGTAATAGTAACTACCAATACATCACCAAATGTTTTAGCTTCTTCAAAATGTTTAATATGTCCAAGATGTAATAAATCAAAGACACCGTGACAATGAACAATTTTTTTCCCTCTTACTTTTAAATCATCTAATATAATTTTTAAGTCTTCTAAATTTTTTATCTTTTTATTCATATTCTAACTTAGATATTCAAACCATTTCTCTGTTGCTTTTGCAATTGAATCCTCCTCCCAAACAGGCGCTTCCCGCCAATAATCTATATTTTCTAAAAGTATAGCAACACCTTCCTCCAAAGATATCTTAGGTCTCCAGTTTAACATTCTTTTTGCTTTTGTGATATCCGCCCATGTACAATCTGGCTCTCCTGGTCGCTTGGGAATATGGATTTTTTCTCCACATAGTAATTCAGTAAGACGGTTCACGCTGTATGTATTATCAGATCCAATGTTAATAATTTCTCCACTTATATTACTTTTTGCTGCACTTATGATTGCATCAACAACATCAGAAACAAAGGTGAAATCTCTAGTTTGGTTACCGTCTCCTACCACTGTAAAAGGCTTACCCGCTATCTTTTGAGCTAAAAAAACACCAAACACGGCGCCATAAGTACCAGATGTCCGAGAACGAGGACCATAGACATTAAAAAACCTCAAGGAAATTGCAGGTAGCTGAAATACTTGGCACCAATGCATCAAAAGTTGCTCGCCCAATAATTTTGTGAGGGCATATGGATATTGCGGTTTGATTTCTGCGGTTTCTTTAGTAGGAAATTTATCGGGTATACCGTAGCAAGAAGAGGAAGCAGAATAAATAATTTTTTTAACATTGTGCTTTCTGCAAGCCTCTAAAACGTTAAAGGTACCATTTACATTTGAATTATAATAATCATCTGGTTTTTCAATAGAAGGTACAATATCTGCGAGTGCTGCCAAGTGGAAAACCCAATCTACATCTTTAAAATAGATCTCCCATTCCCCTTGAATTGCAAGGTTACAATCAACTATAGTGATTTGGTTGTGTACATGTTTCAAATTTTGAGGTTGTCCGGTGCTGAAGTTATCGAGGACTATGACTTCATATTCCTGACTCAACAAAGAATCAACTAGATGGCTGCCAATAAATCCTGCACCACCAGTAACAAGCACTGATTTTTTGATTGACATTAGCTTACCAAGGCCTTTTTTCTATTTACAACTTGATTATAGCTCCCATATTCTACAATTCGACCCTTTTCGAGCTTATATATGCGGTCACAGTGTTTAACTGTAGTAAGACGATGTGCAATAACAATGAGCGTTTTTTGGCCTTTCAGGTGTTTAATTTCTTCTACAATTTCTTGCTCAGTTTCATTATCAAGAGAACTAGTAGCTTCGTCCATTACAAGAACGCTACGTTCGTGGTAGAAAGCGCGAGCAAGAGCAACACGCTGTCTTTGACCCCCAGAGAGGCGTACACCACGTTCGCCAAGAACAGTATTCACACCTTGAGGGAGCTGCTCAATTAACTCTATTAACCTTGCTTGCTTGAGGGTTTTATTTAGTCGATCGTCATCAATTTCAGTTTCATCAAGCCCCATTGCCACATTGCTTCGCAAGGTATTATCAATAAGGAAAACTTCCTGAGGTAAATAGGCCACTTGATTTCTCCAGTCTGATAAAGCTAGCTTCATAGAATGTCCATTGTAGAGCAATTCTCCTTCATTAGGTTCCAACAGTCCAAGCAGAACGTCAACAAGAGTTGTTTTCCCTGCACCAGAGGGCCCAATGAGGCCTATGGATTCTCCTGCATTTATTGAAAGTGTCAAATCCTGAAGAGCCCATTGTTTTGCATTCACGTAGCGAAATTTGAGATTGTTAAGAGAAAGTTTGGAGAATGGCTCGATCTTGTCTTGACTCAATGTAGAGATTTGCTCTTTTGGGCTTTTTATTTGTTCTAAATGTTTGAGATCTGCGTAAAGACGAGAGGTAGCATGACGACTAAAACGAATTTGTGTAATTCCGCTAACTAATAGATTTGCTGTAGGCATGATTCGAAGAGAAGCCACTCCAAAAACTCCAAGAGTGGGTGCTAATGAAATAACATCTCCATCCAAGGTCAAAGTCCCAACCACTACTACCACAACGAAAAAGATCAAAATAAATTGTAATAGATATCGAGGTGCCATCATTATCATCGAGGCTTTAATTGAATTTTCAGAAACCTTTTTTGAACCCTCAGTAACCATTTGTTGAAAGTAGGAATTTTTTCCTAAAACACGTACTTCTTTGAATCCCTCAAGACCTTCATTAATTCCTTGATACATTCGAGCTGCACCATTACTTGAGTTTTCGCCATATTTTTTAACGTTGGCACGAAAGAGTCGATCGTATATAAGCATTATACCTCCCACTAATGCAACCAATAAAGCTAGAACTGGTCCATTCGTCCAAGCTAATAAAACTATGATTACTAGAGAAACAATTCCTTCACTGAGAAGACGTAAAGATGACTCTACAACATTTACAGCAAATTGACCAACTAGTCCTTGGATTGTCTGCATGTAATCTGAACTATTTCGTTGAAGATAATCGGTATAAGGAAGATTCATATAAGATTGCATTAAATAATTTCGCAACTTGGTCTGCTGGTTCCAAGAAAATTGAAGAATGACTTTTGTTATAAAAATGCCTGTAATTGCTTTGAGCAAAAAAATTCCCATAAGCCCTATACCAATAGCAATCAATAAATCTTTTGTATTAAGCGACAAACCTACCCATTGCAGGAATTGACCAACCAACCCCTGAATCATGCTTTCCGGGGAAACAACTAATGCAATATAAGGCCCTATGAGTCCAAGCCCAGCAACATCTAACATTGAAGACGAAATGAAAAGTAAAGCAAGCCAAGGTATCTTTTTACGGTCATCTCCTAATAAATAATAGATTTCTTGGAGGTATTTTTTCATTCGATAATCTTTTGAATAGAGCTAATTAAAGATTTAATTACAATAAAGTTACCATTCTTGAAATGTGTTTTTAATCCCCTCAGAAATATCAATTTTTGATTCCCACCCAAGATCTTTGATTTTTGACACATCCAATAACTTACGCATGGTTCCATCTGGCTTGCTATTATCAAAAATTACTTGGCCATTGAAACCAATTATTTCTGAAATAGTTTTTGATAGGGCTGCAATACTTATTTCAGTTCCTGAACCAATGTTAAGGTGCGAGTAGCCTTGCTTATAAAGAAAATCAAATTCGAGATTCATAACGAAAAGTGCTCCTAATCCTAAGTCATCAACGTGAATAAATTCTCTAAGGGGTTTTCCAGTACCCCAGAGTTTAACTATTGGAGATTTTTGTGCGTTTAAACTAATACCATGGAGATTAAGTATATCAAATAAATCTTCATTGGACCAATTAGGATTATATTTTGTATCTGAAGACAGCAAAAAAGTATTAAGGTTATTGCGAATCAAGTTGTAATTACCATCTTCCAAACATTTTGCCAAATAAATTTTTCTTATCATTGCTGGTAAAACATGAGATGTTTCCAGGTTGTAATTATCATTTGGGCCATAAGTGTTTGTAGGCATAATGGAAAAAAATTGTGAACCATATTGTCTGTAATAATTCTCACACATTTTTATACCTGCAATTTTTGCGATAGCATATGGTTCATTAGTCTGTTCTAAAGAACCTGTTAATAAATATTCTTCCTTAATTGGTTGGGGACAATCTCTAGGATAAATACATGATGATCCAATAAAAAGAAACTTTTTTACTCCGTATACATGTGCAAAATGTATTACATTATTTTGAATCATTAGATTTTCATGAATAAACTGGGCTCGATAAGTATCATTTGCAAGTATCCCTCCTACCTTTGCAGCAGCTAAAAAAACAAATTCCGGTTTTTCCTTTTTAAAAAATGTCTCCACTTGAATTTGATCTCTTAAATCTAATTCTTTTGATGATTTACCAATAATATTGCTAAATCCTCTGGATTCTAAATTTCGCCATATAGCAGACCCTACCAGGCCATTGTGACCAGCAATATAAATTTTTGAATCAGGGCGCATAGTCATCAAAAGCTCCGTATAAGTTTTAAAACCATTGTTATTTTTATTACAGAAAACATAAAGATTAAATTTTATTGAATCCTATATTTTACAAAAACATAAGATGAAGATATGATTTATAGTTTTTCTTTAGTGAAATTGCCAGCTAATTAGTAACCTCTATTTTTAACTTTTTCCCAATCAGATTGGACCATTTTTTTCACTAATTCGCCAAATGGTTTTTTTGCTTCCCATCCTAACATATTTTTTGCTTTTGAAGCATCCCCCAATAGAGTCTCCACTTCTGTCGGGCGATAATACTTGGGATTAATTTCAACAATTGTTTTGCCTGTAGAACCATCTACCCCCACTTCGTTCTCGCCTACACCTTCCCAATGAATATGAATATCTAATTCTTTGAATGAACATTCTACAAATTCTCTTACAGAATGCTGTTCACCAGTTGCAAGAACAAAATCTTCAGGCTTATCATGCTGCAAGATACGCCACATGCCTTCACAGTACTCTGGCGCATACCCCCAATCACGTTTTGCATTTAAATTCCCGAGTAATAATTTATCCTGAAAACCTTCCTTAATTCTAGCGGCTGCACGAGTGATCTTTCTAGTTACAAATGTCTCTCCTCGGCGTGGAGATTCATGGTTGAACAGTATACCATTGCATGCAAATAAATCATAAGCTTCTCTATAATTAATTATTATCCAATAGCCATAAAGTTTGGCCACAGCATAAGGCGACCTTGGATAAAAAGGTGTTTTTTCATTTTGAGGAACTTCTTGAACTTTCCCGAACAACTCACTTGTGGATGCTTGGTAGAATTTAGTTTCTAATCTTGTTTCTAGTATAGCATCTAAAAATCGTAAAGTTCCCAAGGCATCGACCTGAGCTGTATAATCCGGCATTTCAAAGGAGACTTGTACGTGACTTTGCGCTGCAAGGTTATAAATTTCGTCTGGACCTATCTTTTCTAAAATTCGGTTTAGGTTGCTAGTGTCGGTTACATCTCCATGGTGAAAATAAAACTGATCTTTATATTTTTCATCATTGATAATATGGTTAATTCGTCCGGTATTAAACGAACTACTCCTTCTTATTATACCATGAACTTCATAGTTCTTTTCAAGAAGTATTTCTGCAAGATAGGAACCATCTTGTCCTGTAACGCCTGTTATGAGAGCTTTTTTTATGGGTTCTCCAATATTTTTGGGCCGTAAATGATACTAATTTGTAAAAAATGTTTAAGAGTAAATATTATCTATTTGGTTTTACCTGGAATAAGTTCAGAAATGTTTCTTATTATTAATGATCTTAGAGCATATAACTTATCTTTTTCTTCTTTATCCCTGTTAGTAAAATATTCCTTTATAAAGGCAAGAACTAGACCTAGTCCAAGTCCAAATATCCCAGCTAAGATAACAGCTCTTTTTCTATTAGGTGAGGATCTTGATAAAGGAATTTCCGGTGAATCCAGAACAACAACATAATCCGATTCTTTTACTTCTTCAATTTTTGTAGTTTCTAATTGCTGTTTTAAAGTTGTAAAAACACCCGTTAAGACGGCAACTTCTCGACTAAGTCTTTGCTTTTCTAGCTGAAGCGCAGGTGAGTTTTCAATACGTCGGTTTCTGTCTGTGAAGACTTTAAGATCTTCTTCTGCAGCCATCAATTGTTTTTCAACATCTATAATTCTCTCTTCAATAAACTGTTTTGCATCACTAGTCTTGGCTTTATTGTACTTTCGTTGATGTGCGTCTAGTTCTTCAATTAGCACTCGATTGATTTCTGTAGAGAGATTTGGCTCTGATGCAGTGACTTTTAAAGTCAGAATACCCGTTCTAGCATTTTCAGAAACGTTAATCATCATTATAAATTTATCAACAGCCTTAATCTCTAAGGTTTCAAAGCCTAATTGATCCCTATTTTCATCTGTTAAAATATGCAAAAGACTTTTTTGAGGACCGAATTTATTTGTATCAAACTTGCGTTTCAACATTGATCGTGCCAATGTTCTACTCTGTATAATTTCAGGATAAACCCACTTTGGCCCTGATGAACTTGTGGGAATATTCAAACCAAATTGAGCTGCAATACCTGCAACTTGAGATTCCCCTCCACCAGATGACGACATTATTTTTGAAGTTGACGTATAAGCAGGCATTACAATAAATAAAACGTTAATAATTGTTAGAGTGCAAAAAATTGAGGGCACAATTAATATCAATCTTAAATGTTTCGCAAGAACCAACATAATATCAATTAAAGAAATCGTATCTTCTTCAAAATAGTAAGGCTGCTTGAATTCTGATGAAGTTGGTGCAGGATTGTTCATATATATTTTTAATTTAAATTAAAATATAATATAACGGAAACGGGATAATAAATAATGGGAAACATTAGGAGATATTTTTTTATTTGGTTTAAATGTTGAGTCCGTTTTTTACTAGTTTTAGTATTTTAAGATAAAGCTCCGCCCTCTTAATCACATAGATTACTGGCAAGTACATCTCAAAAACATTTTAGACAGCATGAAAAAAACATACTCCCTTTTAATCAAATGGAGTTTTAATCCCTAGTAATTGGCGTACCCCAAATGAGCAGCGCATGATCCATCTTAAGCTGATCCCATAGAAAGCATAATTCTTTTTCTGTAACAACAAGAGGCCGAATCTTTCGGGAGATATCTTTGCCCCTTTTTTCAGCAATGCGATTTAATTCCATATGATTTATATCCCCAATTAAGATAATATCAATTAATCCTGAATCAACCCCTCTTGCATAATCGCCAACTAGATATCCTGTTTTAACATCACCAAGTTTTTTAATTAGAGTATCGATAACCTGGTCTACGCCAGAATATTTCATAACCAAAGACTGGAGTTCATCAAAAAGAGAATGTTCTTTGTTGGCATGGTATTCGATGGTGCGCCCAACATTTTCAGCTGATATAATATTTGCTTCAGAAAGGCGATTAAGTTCCACACGTACGCTGTTGGTAGATTCGCCAAATTCCAAGGCTAGCTCTCGAAGATAGGCACGAGTGCCGGGATTCAAGAAAAACTTCATCAATAGCTTTACTCGGGTTTTTGATGTGATTAAAGTGTCAAGCAAAATAAAATTATTAAACGAGTTATAAAATTACTCTAAATTTAATTTAATTCAAATTTTTTATTACTGATCCAAATAAATGTTTGCAATATGATCGCCAATTGCCAGTGCGCTGGTAGCCGCAGGTGATGGAGCATTTATAACATGAATCATATTTTCAACGCTGCTTATCACAAAATCATCTATAAGACTGCCATCAGATCCTAAAGCTTGCGCTCTTACCCCGGAAGGGCTAGGAGCTATATCATCAGTAGTAATTTCCGGGACTAACTTTTGTAATGCGTTCACAAATGCTTCCTTGGAAAATGAGCGGTAGTATTCGCCTATAGCGGTACTCCAGTACTTCCCAGCCATGCGCCAAAACCCAGCGTAGGATAAATAGTCCCACATTTCTTTTAAATTGAAATCTGTTTTTTTATATCCTTCTCTAGCCCAAGCTAGAACAGCATTAGGCCCTGCTTCAATGCCGCCGCTTAAGGTACGGGTGAAATGCACCCCCAAAAAAGGGTAACGTGGATCTGGAACAGGATATATTAAGTTTTTAACTAGATGGCTAGCTTGTTCCTTGAGCATATAGTATTCGCCGCGAAATGGAACTATACGCGCTTCACGCTTCAAATTTGAAAGCTTGGCCATATGATCAGAAAACAGACCTGCACAATTGATCAAAAAGTTAGTTTTATAATCCATGTTTTCTGTAATTACAGTAATGCCATCTATCCTACTTTCAACATCGACAACAGTACCATTAGTTACTATTTCACCACTTTTTTGAATATTTTTTGATAACTGCTCGCAGACCTTATTGTAATTAATGATGCCTGTTTCGGGACAGTAAAGCGCTGAAAGTCCATTGGCATAAGGTTCATATTCAAATAGTTCACTTGGAGAAAGCTTCTTGAGGCCTTTAATACCGTTTTTTTGACCACGCTTATAGATAAAATCTAAAGAATTAAGCTCTTCCTTTTTTGTTGCAACAATAACTTTTCCGCACATATCATATGAAATATTATAATGATTGCAAAACTCCAAGAGCAGATTTATACCTCGTCTGCAATTTATTGCTTTTAAAGAACCAGGTTTATAATAAATACCGGAATGTATGACTCCACTATTATGACCAGTTTGGTGCTGTCCTAACTTAGACTCTTTTTCTAAAAGCACAATCTTCAATTTAGGATTTCTATTGAGAAGCGCATGCCCTGTAGCAAGCCCCACAATGCCACCACCAATTATGGTTATATCATACATTAGTAAATTTTATCAACTAATTATTAACGTGCTAGAACGACTACCGCCAATGCCTGTGCAAGATTAGCGATTATTGTAGTCAACTCTTTGGCAAATTCAGTTCGATCAAAAGGCTCTTCTTCTTTTTTCTTCCCAATTACGATAGATGAACCATCAATTATTTTCGGGCTGAAGAGTGACCAGCGATTATATTTTTCTGAGTCTCCATTTGGAAATTCAACCCATATATTCTTTTTATCCGCGTTTGGATTTATGCCGCCTGCTAGGTTTAGGTAATATCTTAATCGCTTACCGGGTACATATTTGTGTATCCCAGATGTATTAACTTCACCTTCTATCCTTACAATATTGGGATGGGGGAGAATTATTATTTTGTCACCATCCTGAACAGTAAAATTTAGTTTTGATCTTGGATTTTTTATTATAGTGCCAAATGGGGTATTTATCTTTACTCCCTTCCGAATGTATTGAGATGCAGATGGGTATGCATTAGATCGTAGACCTCCAGCTCTGTTGATAATATCTGTTATTTTTTCATTAGATGATAAAATTGTATACTCTCCAGGATATAACACTTCGCCTGATATAGTTACTTGTTTTTGTTCAATAAAAAAAGGATCAGGACGTATGGAGATTAAATCATAAGGTTTTAAATAAAAATTGTCGGACTCAGGTAGCAATTCATTATCTAATAAACTATTAGAGTTTGATAATGAAAGCCTAAAATTTTCGTCAATATTAAAAATGATCACTTCTGCATATTCATCCAAATTATCATTGAATGGATCTATTCTAGCTACCTCTACTTTATATCTATAAACATCTTTTTTTAATCCATCAGCTTCTAAAATTAAATCTTTTAAAGTCATCTCTGTTTTGAGCTCATAAACTCCAGGAGTACCTACAACACCTTTGATTGAAACTGTATGAACTTTATTGAAAACAGTTTCAGAATAAACCTTAACCTCATCTCCTGGTAATAGAATGATATTTTGTTTATTATTTTTATTTGATAAGACACTATCAAGATTAAATGGAATAATAGATTTGGTAATGCGATCAGAGTTAAAACGAATCAGATCTGCTCTTTCCAAAAATGTCGTTGACTTATGAAGTAGATCATCAAAGCCACCTGCCATAAACAGTAGGTCATGAATGCGCATGTTCTCTTCAAAAAGTTCATAACGGCCTGGACGTTTTACATGCCCACTAATTTCAACATAGTTAGCCTCACCTTGAATCTCTGCTAAACTGTATATTCTAATAACGTCATCAGTACGTAGAATTGTGCTAGCCATGCCCTGCTTATCTAATACTTGACCCAAATTAAAAGATATGATTTCTTTTTCATCGCTGTCCTCTCTGACTCTTACAAGTTCAGCACGTTTAAGGTAGGTGAGTTTTTTATATTCTTTGTCAACGTAGCCACCAGCCTTAAAAATCAAATCATATAGCGTCATATTTTCCTGGAGCAAGAAACGACCCGGGCGTTTTACGTGTCCAGTTATAGAAACATAAGTTCTTGGTACCATTTCTGTCATACCATAGACTTGTACCTTATCTGCTCCTTGAAGATTAATATCATTATCGGAACTTCCTTCTAAAGCTTTTCCAAGATTTAACTTAATCAATTCTTCAGTAAAATCCGGTTTGATACGAACAATATCTATCCGTTCCAAATAAGCATCACCTCGAAGTCCATCTGCTTTGCTAATCAACTCACTTAATTTTAAAGAATCACCTATATCATAGCTGCCGGGACGAGTAACAGCACCACGAAGCTCTACTACATTCTGCCGAAGGTCTAATACAGAAAAAATCTGCATACGATCACCATCCATAAGTGGAAAATCATCCTTGGATTCAAGGATTTGCCCAAGGTTCAAATCAGTATACAAACGATCCATTCCCAACTCCGCCCTGTCCTTAAAGGGGACAATGCGATCAATCTGAGCACGATCCAGATAAGCAGTAATTTTTAAGCCTCCAGCTATAGCAATAAAATCAATAAGACTATCTTCCGGTTTTAACTCGTAAATACCACTGCGATTAATTTCTCCTTCAATTGTGACGGATTTTAATCTACGAGGAATAAAAATAACATCGTCCAATTGCAATCTTTGATCTTTCGGTTTTTTTCCTGTAAGCAAATAATCATAAAAATCAATAGATGCTATCTTCTTACCACCGCGTATCAACTGAATATCTCTAAGAGATCCTAAAGTTGTGGGCCCATCAAAGTAATATAAAGCTGAAAAAAGCGTTGCTGAGGGGCTTACTGTATAAGCGCCTGGTTGAGCCACCTCTCCAAGTACCTGAATTCTTAAAGGGCGCAAATCTCCAAGACTTACATCAAGAAAGGTAGTAGGTGTCCGACCATCAGGACTTAAGCTTGCGTAAGATTGAGAAAATACCCTGAAAAGTTTTGATTCAAGTAAATTCAAATTAAGTCCGTTCACAAATACTTGTCCTATTTCAGGGATAAAGACAAATCCTTCCCTATCTACTGTTAAAACCTGCCGGAATTGGGTCTCTCCCCATAACATAACAATAATTTCGTCGCCTGGGCCTATAAGATAGTCCGGATCTACCGCACCAAACGATGTGGCTTGAAATAAAGCAGGATCCTGTTCAAAGATATCATAACCAAAATAAGTTAAAGTAGGTTTTGCGGATAGCGCCTCTGATCCAATAGTTAATTCTGATTCGTCAATAATTTCCAAAGCATCTTCCTCGACAATTGTTGGTTCATCAATTGCAATGGATTCCATTTTTTCTGACGTAGTTTTTGCTTTTTCAATTTCGCGGGATTTCCCAATTTCTGGAAGTGCAATTTTGTCTCCATTTTCAGGTAACAGTGTTTCAGATTTCGTTCTCAGTGCTTTACCTCTTTCGATGGCTGCATCTATCTGCTTGTCTGTATAGCCTCTTGATTTGGCTGCGTCCTTTACCTGACTTTCAGACATGCCAGTCTTCTTAATAAATTCTTTGGCTTGTTTAATCTGTTCTGCTGTTTGACCCCATAAAAGGCCCATGTATAATATTGTTATTTTTAAAATATTTTTCATTGCTTAGTCCTAGAAATAAATTGTTTAATAAATGCCAAGGTAACCGCTGGGATTATCATCAAAATATTCACCTTCTACAGAATTATAAGTATACATACCTAACCAAAAACGTTTCTGTTCTTCAATACTTACGGTTTCGTTATTACCATTAGCAAGATCTTTCCCGGCACGATTATTAGCATAAAGGCAAATCACAATGTTGGAAAATTCGTTGTAACGTCTTGCAAGATCTTTACAGAGCAAACGTTGACTTTCATTGCTCGTATTTTCATTTATGGTTACATATACTTTTCCTTGATCAAATGCACTTGATAGAACGTCAACTCGTTCAACAGTATATTTTGGCAGAGTAATTTTTGGCTCAACTGGTTTAGGATCAGGATTTGCTTTTAATATTTCTGGTATATTTTCTATACTTGGATTTACTTGCGCATCAATGACGTTTTTTTTTACAGGTTGAACAGCTTCTGAAATAGAATCGTATTTTTTTTTGGTGATTTCTTGTTTTTCAGTAGGCATTAAATTTTTTTCATTTTGTTTAGTATCATCTAAACTGAAATAGTTATTCAAAATAATTGTAAACGCAATAGTTCCAATAATAATAGCAATAGTTTGTGCAGGCCCAAAATTATAAGATGAGTTTGATGGATTAGAATCGGTATAATTTTGTCTCTCATATCTCAGATCCAATTCCTTCTGCTTAGTTTTAGCTTCAACAGAACTTTTTGTTCCAAGCGCGTGGAATACTCTCTTATCCTTCTTTTTGCTTTCAGGATTATAAATGTAAGTCTGGTAATAATAGTAACCATCCCTGCCTTTTTTATAAATGCTGCTCATATTATTTGATTTTTCATAATTCTATTACATGCAAAATTTAATGTATGACAAAAAAGTATACAACTACCCTATTAACTACCAATGATTTGTAGAGGGTTATAATATTAAAATTAATTGACTACCATACAACTACCGTCGTCAATAAATTGGGGAATTGGTAAATTATTATATCAAATGCAAAAATAGTTATTATATCATGAAAAACTTTTTTGTTACTATCTACTACAATTTATGATATAATTTGTACCACTTAATAAATTTAGGGATACCTTCTTCAATTGAGACATTCGGTTTAAAATTTAATTTCTTTTTAGCGTTACTTATATTTGCAATAGTATTCTCTACATCTCCGGGTTGAATATCAATAAAGTTAAGCTCTGCTTCTGTACCTAATGCTTTTTCAAGATAGCCAATCATATCCATAAGATTTTCACTGCGATTATTACCGAGATTAAATATTTCATATGAGTAATTCTTTTCAATGCTTGATCTGATACCAGCAATTATGTCATCAATATATGTAAAGTCTCGTTTCATTTTACCATGATTAAAAACTGAAATTTTTTCACCATTCATAATTTTATCACAAAAAATGTACATTGCCATATCTGGTCTGCCAAAAGGGCCATAAACTGTGAAGAACCTTAGTCCTGTAGTATTTAATCCAAATAAATGACTATAAGTATAAGCGATAAGTTCATTGGATTTTTTTGTTGCAGCGTAAATTGATATTGGTTTATCAACCCTATCCTTTTCAAAGAAAGGTGTCTTTTTGTTACCTCCATAGACTGATGAACTAGATGCATAAATAAGTCCACTAACTTCATATCTCTTACATGCCTCAATTATGTTTATAAAGCCAACTATATTAGATTGAATGTATGCTTTAGGATTTTCTATACTATTTCTGACGCCAACTTCAGCTGCCAGGTTGACAACTTTTTTGGGATTGAATCTTTTGAACACTTTTTCAACATCTTTATGATTTAATATATCTATTTTATCAAAAGTAAAGTTGTCATAATTAGATATTATATTCAAACGTTCTTCTTTAAGTGCAACATCATAATAATCATTCATATTATCAATTCCGCAAACCATATATCCGTCTTCTAATAGACTTTTACATAGATGCATCCCAATAAACCCCGCACTTCCTGTGACAAGTATCCTTTCCACAATTAAAATCTTATAACGCCCAGTACTTAAAATTCAACTTTGTGAAGAAGTTTTTGTTAAAAATAGACTTTACATCAATCACAACACCTCTAGGTCTTAAAATTTTTCGCCACTTATCTTCTGAGAAGTTAATGTACTCACTATGACTCACTGCTATTATAACAGCATCTTGTTTTTTTATTTCATTTATATCTTGAAGTTCTATATCAAACTGGTCTTTAGCTTCTTTGGGAAGCACATAAGAGTCTGAGACCTTTAAATTGCAATTATAATGTTGCAATCGGTCTATAATTCTTATGACTTTAGTATTTCTAAGATCAGGGCAATCTTCTTTAAAAGATAGTCCAAGTATCGTAATATTTGCGCCTAGGGGGCTAATTCCACACTTCGAAATTTCTGAAATTGTTTTTTCTGCAATAAAATCACCCATGTTATCATTGATTCTTCTTCCGGCAAGTATCACTTCAGGATGGTATCCCACCTCCATAGCCTTATGAGTGAGGTAGTATGGGTCAACACCTATGCAATGACCTCCAACTAATCCAGGTTTAAATGGTAAAAAGTTCCATTTAGTTGATGCTGCTTCTAAAACATCATTTGTATTGATATCTAGCTTGTCAAAAATAAGTGCTAACTCATTAATTAGGGCTATATTAACATCTCTTTGAGTATTCTCTATTACTTTAGCCGCTTCAGCTACAGCTATTGATGTAGCTTGAAAAATTCCAGCTGAAATGATACTTCCATATAATTTAGAAACTAGATCTAAAGTTTTATCATTTGAGCCTGAAACAACTTTAGTTATTTTGGTCAAGGTATTATCTTTATCTCCTGGGTTTATTCGTTCTGGACTATATCCACAAAAAAAATCTGAATTATATTTTAGTTTGGATTCCTTTTCAAGAATTGGCACACATACTTGTTCAGTACATCCAGGATAAACCGTCGACTCATAAATGACGATGTCATCTATGTTTAGGTTCTTACCTATTAGCTCTGATGCCGAGATAATAGGATTCAAATTTGGTTTATTATTCTTATCTACTGGAGTGGGAACGGTAACTATGTAGATATTTGAATTCAAGATTTCATTATCGTTTGAGGTTATCTTTAAGTTTTTTAAATCTGATAAATCATTTTTTGACAACTCATTTGTTCTATCATATTTATTGTTTATTTCAGAAACCCGTATTTCATCAAGATCAAATCCAGTGACATTATATTTTTTGCTAAACTCGACTGCTAAAGGAAGACCAACATACCCAAGGCCAATAACAGTTATATCTATTTCTTCTTTTTTTATCATCTTATTAATAAACCTAATCCAATCTGTTTCCCTTTTTATCTACTTTACCAATTACTTTTGCAGGATTACCAACGACCAACGAAAAAGGAGGAACATCTTTGGTGACCACAGCTCCTGAACCAATCATAGAATATTCTCCAATAGTTACCCCACATACGATTGTTGCATTTGCGCCAATACTTGCAGATCTACGAACTATTGTTTTTGAATAATACTCTGTTCCTTTTTGTGGGAATTCAGACCTTGGTATCTTTATGTTTGTGAATACCATTGAAGGTCCACAAAACACAAAATCTTCAAGCTCGACACCTTCATAAACAGATACATTGTTTTGTATTTTAACATTATTCCCAATTTTAACATTGTTCCCAATATTCACATTTTGCCCTAGAGAACATTGGTCGCCAATAATTGCCCCGGACTGAATGTGCGAAAAATGCCATATTTTTGTGTTCTTGCCAATAATAACATTCTCATCAATAAATGATGATTCATGATAGAAGTAATCTTTGGGCTTTTGACTCATTATAAAATCTGTTGACTAGCATTAACCAATGTTTTTACAATTTCATAACCATGTCTTATATCAGAAATTTTTGGCTTGACGCTAGATAAATGATTAATGAAATATTCAAGTTCTATATCTAATGGCATTTTGTTTTCATAAGGGATTACCACGACAGGGCCGTCGATCTTCTCTGGCACCCCTGATTTCAGATTTATTTTTTTTGAATATAATTTCAATGGTTTTTCATCTAATGTATCCTCAAAAGAAATCATAGCTTCTGAACCTATTACAACTAGACGATGCTCCTTAAATGGATGAAGCCAGCTTACAAAAATATGACCTTTTACTCCATTTTCATATTCTAATTGCGTCATAGTTGAGTCTGGTATTCCTTTTTGCAAAAAAGTGCTTCCGTTCGCATTTAATTTTATTGGAATAGAATCTGTAAGATATTGGAATATTGCAATGTCATGTGGGGCAAAGCTCCAGAATACATTTTCTTCAGTGCGAACCTTCCCAAGATTTAATCTGTTGCTATAAAGGTACTGCAATTCACCTATTTCTCCTTTATCTATCATTTTTTTTATCTTTTTGACTGCCGGGTGGAATAAAAGCACATGCCCAACCATAGCATTGATTTTATTTTTGTCTGCTAAAGTCACTAACTCTCTTGCTTCTTTAATGGATAGAGTCATTGGTTTTTCAATGAGAATATGTTTGCCTGCATTAATTACAATTTTGGCAATCTCAAAATGTGTTTTTGCTGGAGTTGCAATAACAAAACCGTCATAATCTTCAATAAGTGCATCTTCAATTTTTAAATGCCCGTTTACATTATCATATTTTTTTATAATTGTTTTCAGGGTATGATTATCGTGCTCAACAATGCCTTTTAGTGCATTTAATCGATCTAATGTTCTTATATGATTTTGCCCCCAATATCCTGCGCCGACAACACAGATATTCTTATTTATTTGATCTGCCATTATGAGTTTTCATTAATTACTTTTTCTAAATACTCTCCGTAGGAGCTATTAGTCATCTCACTAGCTAGTATTTTTAATTGCAATATATCGATATAACCCATCCTAAACGCAATTTCTTCAATACAAGAGACTTTCATTCCTTGCCTCTTATCCAACGTTTGTACAAACTGGGAGGCCTCCAGTAAAGAGTCTTGTGTCCCTGTATCTAACCAAGCAAAGCCGCGACTCATTTTTTTTACAAGTAGCCTTTTATTAGACAGATATATCCTATTTACATCTGTAATTTCTAATTCTCCTCGAGCTGATGGTTTTTGAGTTTTAGTAATTTCAATAACATCATTTGGATAAAAATATAAACCCGATACAGCATAGTTACTCTTTGGGTTTTTTGGTTTTTCTTCAATAGAAGAAGCTGCCCCGTTTATATCAAAGTTAACAACGCCATATCTTTCAGGATCATTCACATAATAACCAAAAACAACTGCATTTTGATTATTTTCTACCTCTTGCACACTTTTTCTAAGTATTTTTGGTAATCCATTACCATAAAAGACATTATCACCTAATATGAGGCAAATATTATCATCACCTATAAATGATTCTCCCAAAATAAATGCTTGGGCTAAACCATCTGGTGATGGTTGTACTTTATAAGACAGTTTTAATCCAATTGAAGATCCATCTCCTAATAAAGCTTCATACTTTGATAAGTCTTCAATCGTTGATATTATCAAAATATCTCGAATGCCTGCCAACATTAGCGTAGACAAAGGATAATAAACCATCGGTTTATCATAAATAGGTAGCAATTGCTTACTAGACACCCTTGTCAAGGGATAAAGCCTTGTGCCACTGCCTCCTGCCAATATAATACCTCTCATTATTTTGTTATCCCCAGCCTTTGTTGTTTGTACTTATGCTTTTGTATTTTTTTCCACCAACCCTTATTCTCAAGATACCACAAAACGGTTTTTTGGATTCCAGCTTCAAAACTCTCTTTAGGTTCCCAGCCTATTTCTCTTTTGATTTTTGTGGCGTCAATTGCATACCTATAGTCATGACCAGGCCGATCATCAACATATACAATCCTATCTTTATATAATTTACCGGCATCTAATGGTATTTTGTTATCTAATATTTCGCAAATAGTCTCGACAACTTGAATATTGGTAATTTCATTA
>MDTD01158490.1_pt1 | contig 35643 bp, 32 predicted proteins | sample 811221 | NCBI WGS metagenome assembly MDTD01 (sample SAMN05326646, study PRJNA326480) | marine metagenome | isolation source: seawater | place: Pacific Ocean: South West | collected 2011
GATCGTCTAGCGGAGGACCAGTCCGGTGAAGGCTGGTTTCCCGAATATGATGGATGCGACTTCGGCTACAGCACTCTGGCGCTCGACATGCTGGCGCGAATAAACCTCATTTCTGGCGATCCCCGGGCTGCTGCGATGGCCGAACGCCTGGGGGTTTTCCTCAACGACATTTCGGGGCGATTCGGTCTCCCGCCTGGACGTCTCGGTAGCCGAGGAACCGCACATCTCTTTCCTTATGGTGCGGAGTATTTCGCAGACAGCTTTCCCGACTGTGCGGCGCTCTGCCGGAAGTGGCGGGCGATCCATGGCGCCGGACTAGCGGCAGGTCCCGGTGATGTTGACGACCGCTATTTCGCCTATTTTTATCTGCCACAATTTGCCTTGGCCCTTCATTGGATGACCTCGCATTGAAGGCCAAGGCGTACCGTGAGAGCGGTTTCGTCATCGTCGATGGCGGCGACTGGCGGCTCGTGGTCAGCAGGCGTCTAGGCGGTGCAGTCGCCGTCGAACGGCTTCATCGTCCGCCTCTCTATCACTTGGGCTACGAAGCCGTGCTCGTCGGCGGAAAACGAGTGGCGAGCGCCCATTGGGGGCATGAAGAGTCGCCAGAGCCTTCGACACAAGGCTTGGTGATGACAGGGATGCCTTTCGAGCGCGCAGCGGACTCTCTTCCTCTGGTCAGGTGGATGGTGCCCTTCCAGATGGTGGCTTCGATGCTGTCTGCTGGGTGGGTTGCCGAAAGCTTCCAGCGGGCGGTCAAGCTGCGGATGATCCGTCCGGCGAAGACGGTCGGTTTGATGCTCGACCGGACGTTGAGGTGGGACGAGACGGGCGTGACGATTGACGATGTAATCCGTGCTGCGGCGGGGGCGCCCCGCCTCGTGCGGGTCGATCCGGCGCACCAGGTCTCTTTCTATTCTCCTTCAGGACGTCAGGATTCCGGCCAGGTCTTCCCCGTTCCCGAATGGGACGGAGAGCGTGCGGCGGCGGCCATAAACGGGACACGGCTGTTCAAGTCCCGCTGCATGTTCCACCATGATGTGGGTGCCGACGCCGTTACCCGGCATCCTTTGAGCGAATGATCGACGATACCGAACTGGCTGTCCGGCCGCCGCGGTGGCGGCGGTATGGTGTTCGCCTGATTGGGGTGGTCCTGTTCGCGGCGGTACTCGCATCCGTCGACCTCAGGCAGGTCTGGGACTCGATTTCCCGGATATCGCTGGACGCGCTTGTCGAAGCTCTAGGACTCCTGGTCCTGCTGCTGCTGCTCAAGTGCGGGCGCTGGTTCCTCCTGCTCACCTGGTCGGGGATACCGCAGAGTGTGGCGGAAAGCGTCGACGTTTATGCGGACTCGATATTTTGGGGAATGATCACCCCGGGGCGCCTGGGCGAGCTCAAGCGCACCCTGTACCTCAAGCGGCGGCACACGATTCCTTTGGTTCGTGGAAGCGCTTTGTGGCTAGTCGACCAAGGGTTCGACATACTGGCGATCATCGCCATCCTGGTGGCGGCATCGCTTGCCCAGCCGGAAGTCCTGGGCCGGGCTCTGCCGGTCGAGGCGGCCTGGGGCGCGGCGGCGGTTCTGGCTGCGAGCCTCGTCCTGCGGAACGGATTTCTGCGTCTGTTGCGCCTTTCCACCAGCCATACCGGGCGTTTCCGCTATCTGGTCGACGAAGCCACACGTGATCTCCTGAACATCGGGCATGGGCGATTCTTGATTCTCTTCGCCATGTCTTCGGGGGCCATGTTGGCATATGTGGGGATGGTGATCGCATTGTCCGCGGATCTGCCCATCGCCCTCAGCATCGCCCAGCAGATGACCGCTGTGCCTCTGGTGATGGCATCGGCACTGCTGCCAATCTCCTACTTCAACTTCGGGTCCCGCGAACTGGTGCTGACCGGTGTGTTTGCGCTCTACGGCCACGGTTTCGCGGACGCAATCAGCTATTCATTCGTTTTCGTTCTCTGCTATTTGCTGGTGATCCCCGTAAGCGTCCTTCTTTCACGGCTGGGCCGGTTTCTCGGTTGAGGTTCAGGAGATGGGATGGGAAGAGGGCGCTATTCCTTGTCGACCGGGTCGAGATCGATACGTTCGATATACGGTCCGATATATTCACGCCCGGCCACGGCCTGACCTTTATATACGTAAACTGTACGTCCAATCTCGAACCAACCGTCTCCAGCAATAGTCAATCGCACGCTCAGGCTCTCAATATCGGACTTCGGTTTAAAATCATGGGCGGGAAACTGATCCCAAAGCCCTCTGCGGAAGGCTTCATCCATTCTATTTCCTGAACTATCATAGGTTAATAGCCACATTTTTACTTCCACATTTCCTTTCGACGAGAAAGGTACATAGAAACTATAATGCGCACCGCCTTCGAGCGGTTGTGCGAGTGGTATAATGTCCGTTGCCGCAGATAAATGATTAATGCTATCCATTCCTGATAGGAGGAATTCGTAATAACTCTCTCTGCCGTTGATCTGCTGCACGTGAACAGTTTCCGGGTAACTCCCTAACTTGGGGACTGGCACCGGCAGTGTCATTTCTTTTCTGCCAGATAATCTCGGCTGCTGTACAGACTGGCGCAACGAAATCCGGTTGAGGCCGTCGTCCAGCGTTATGGAGTCTAAGGGAACCTGCACGGCGAACCGATTCGGCGAGCCGCCTGTCGTGCTGTCGAACAGGCCGGAGGCGACGAGCCTTTCATTGACATACATGTCCAGGGCTAGCGGAACCGCTGAGGAATAGACCGCTGAAGCCTGATATTCCCCGCCCTCAGCTGAAATGATGAACTCCGCTTCGTAAGGGCTTTCGGCAGATGTGTACGGCTGGGGCCACCCGATCACCGGGTTCGGTTTGCCCAACATCCCTTCATGGATCGCGCTGACCGTTCCGCCGATGAAGTCGTCAGCATTGAGCTGAATGGAATCATCCCGGAACCACCAAACCCAAATCAATCCTACCGCCGCCGCTATGCCAGCCAGTACCCCCGCCCGCGGCCATACGGCCAACCAAATCTCCGATATAACGAATGTCGGAGCGCTCCATGCTGCCCTTAACCCGCGAAGCGGCGCGACGACTAATCCTTTAACGAAGCCGATCTGATAGGCGGATCGAAAATAGGTTCCTGCCAGCACCATCATCAGCGGCATGAAGGCCATGCGATGCCGTTCATCACCCAAAATAAGAATGAACGGAAGAAGGATCATCCCGTATACGACTAGCGAGCGAAGCGTAATAGCCGCCGCTCTCGACGTTGCTCCCCCCCGAGAAATGAAACCCGCTATCCCTAGCCCTAAAATGCCAAAGAATACAAATTTCTCAAAAAGCAGTCTTTTGTCCGTATAAGGGATTGGCCCATCCTGGGCCAGCCGGTATATCCAGATTCGGGGAATCTCACCAGTATATCCAAATTGAGCATTAAAATTATGCCGGGAATCTCTTATAATAGATTTGGGATCATGACGAAGATACCAGAGCCCATAGTCTGCATATTGGCCGAAATTTCTAGAATTTTGATAATTTGGGATAAGTAACTTCGCTTTTCGGGTGCCGAAATACCAACGTTCATCGCCAAAGGGATTGTTCGCTGCCAAGAGTACCAAATCGCTATACGACGCAGACAATATGAATTTTCCCGAAGACTGCGACGCATAGTACGACCATGGCGCGACAACCGCCATTGCTACAAGAGCGTACATACCGCCTCTTACGAGGTTTCGGCCGCCGCGACCCAGCGACAGCCTAAAAAACGGAAACTTTGCTTGCAGCCGGAAGATGAAGGCAAGCCCCATCCATGGCGTCGCGAGTGCCAAAATCGATTTAACGAGAATAGAAAACCCTAGAAGCCCGCCTCCTAACGCCGCGACCGACAGTCGTTCAGAGGTCAACGCACGCAGATATCCGTACGTCGCCAGGCAGACCGCCATTAATACGACATTCTCCGATGCTGTTAGTCGAACGATATGTACGGCCGATGGAAGGATCGCTAGTAGTATCGCGGGTACAAGGGAAAAATAGTTCTTTCCAATACACTCACGACTCAACAACAAAAGAGAAAGCGTAGTTATTGGGTATAGAACGACGCTATTCCATATAAGCCAGTGAATGTAGTCCGTCCCGCCAAGTAGTAAGAACCCAATCGCCAGCCATGGTGCATATACCGGCCCTTTATAAACTAGGTAAGATGGAAATTCACCTTCCAGTATGGCCAGTGCTGCACGATAATGGTTCAAAAAGTCAGTTTGTAGTGTGATCGGTTGATCGATCACTCCTTGTAGCCTGAGTGCTACGCCTATAAGAATAATAAGGAAAAATGAAATCCAATACGCTTGTTTCTTCGAGAGCCATCCGGCCGCCGAAGACTGTATCGCTGCAAAGGCCATGTTTATCGTCTATGATCGTTTAACAGAAAATCTCTCAGATGAGATTATACCCTCTCGGGCGACCGAAAAACAGACCATATCCGCGCGTCACCGAGTAGTGCCCGGTTCCACGCCGAACCTTCTCGAAACGTCATATCCCCAGCTCCAACATCGAAATGCATCCGTCGATCAGCTTGAGTTCATCCAGAACTGTAGAGCTTCTTGTTGTGGGGAAGACTTCCCGAAATTAACTTCGGCAAAACGTTTTTCAGTTGATCCTAAAATTAACTGCCAAAAAGTAATTAACTCTCGCTATACCCAAACAGAGAGAGGTAGTCGCCTGCATGTTCACTGAAATATTTTTTTTGCTTGTCAGTAAATTCCGCCCGCCACCTGCCAATATGTGCTGCGCGTTCGGTAATGCTCGGGGTATCAGTAAACGGGGTGCCTTCAATCCGATCTGATAGAAAACCGGAGATTAAGCCCATTTGCTCCTTGGGGCGGTCGACAATGTCCTCCAATTTAACAACCAGATAAGAATCGCTTGGTATTTTCTCCGATACCCTCTCCGCCAGCATAAGCATCTCCCGCCAATACGCGACGGCAGCTTCAAATGTAACAGGTCCACGGAACTTCTTTGTTTCAGGGAACCGTGGAGACGGAGCAATTGGCCAGAATTTTCTGGAGAGCATGCTTGCAACGACATCCCGTCCATCGCGAACAATGTGAACGAATTTGGCTTCTGGAAATAGCTCCTTTAGCTCATCCATATACAAAATATTTCGTGGAGTCTTCTCACACCAGCATGCGGCCCCCGCCTTCTGCATGGGAGTTTCAAAAAGATGTGAGATCAATGCCTGAGCGGCGCGAACGCGTCTTCCGCGAAAATCCGAATCCGGACTCTCTGCCGAGAGTTCTTGGAGAAACTGGAAGATCCCAAATTCAAGCTCGCTGATATTTACCGCATCACATAATCCTGCATCGTAAGACTGCGGCGTGTTAGGACGAATTGTCCGCTTGAACCATCTTCCTCTCAATGATTTTAAAAACTGTTCGAGTATTGAGTCCTGTCCAGACTCACGAACGTAATTTAATAAACCACCAGAGGCGACGATAAATTGCGTCTCCCACGGAAGACTGAATATAGAAGGGTGTTCACCCAATATTTTGCTTAAGACCGTAGTCCCAGAACGCCCTGTTCCCCCTATAAATATAGGTTTCGAGACGCTAACTTCGAGAGAGGTGGTGGCCATACGCTTATCTTATTCTTCGTTTTTGTTCCGATTGTGGCAAGGCGGAATCATCCTATATCTCGTCCGCCGGAAGCCGACGGCTTTCTGCCGCGCCATCGTCATAGGAGTGAGCCGCCTCCGCCGGCGATAGTCCCTAAACCTTAGGATGAGGCCAGCTGAGAGCCCGCTTCGGCCTTCTGTGGGCGGTTTTGCCGGATGACCTGGAGCGTCTCAAGGTATCTGTCCGTGGCGTTCTTGATCCCGAATCGCTCTACAAAGAGGTCTCGGTCAGTCGCGAGGGCAACGCGAGCCGCCGTGGCGGTTTGTTCCGTCAGAAGGTCGGCAGCATGGTCTGCGGCCTTTTGAAGGTCTCCAAGGGCATACAGGCGCAAATAGCTACCATTTCGACCAAGTTTGAACTCCGGAATTGCACCAACTTCCGTAGCGACCACGGGGCATCCGCAGCAGAGGGCCTCTAAAATGCTCATCCCGAACGACTCATTATGGGTTGTCGCCACCGACAATCCACCGCTGTCGCTCACCGCCGAATAGATCTCTGGCATTACGTCATGCTCGACGCGGTCAATCCACCTCAACCGGTCCAGCAAATTAAGGCTATCGGCAAAGTTAAGGAGATCCAACGCCACAGCCGGCGAGCAAGTCTCCCCGCCGACCATCCATATATCAAATGCCATCCCAGAAGAGGTTAAATTATAGCACAATGTCAGAAAAGATCGCCAATCTTTGTGGTCATCGATCTTTCCCACCCACAAAACAACAGGTGCGTTCGTTTGAAATTTAGGTGCCGTCTTCTGAAAAAGAGCCATGTCAAGCGAGTTGGCGCATATATGTACCTCTTCAGCATCCGACAAAAACTGAGACGTTAACAGGTCTTTCATGTATCTGGAGGGCACCACGAATCTATCCGGCGCCCAGGACCGATCGTCAAGGTAAGAGAGGTTGTTCGCTATGCTTGTGTGAACCTCGGCAACAAAAGCATAGTCGCGGCCATGATCACGACCTATCGCTTCAAAATATTCCGGTGTATCGATAACAATAACACTATCATAAGAATATTTTTGCGTTAACTTCAGGAGAGCATTGGCGTCTATCCCAAAATGAAGCGTAGCGTATGAATTTAGAAAACGGGAAACACCATAATCAGTACGAAATGCGCAGTGGACTTCACAGTTCTGGTGTTGAGACAGGCGACGTAGGCGATTCCATATCTGTGTGCAAACGCCACCCAAAATCCCATACCGGTAGGCATATAATATTTTCATTTGTTCTCAGAATTTTTCATATGAAAGGAAGATAGCGACTCGCGAGAACGACTTTGAGCCGCGAGTTTCAAGAGCGCTTCACTCCGCTTTTCCCACGTAGACTCGGAAAGGAAGCGAGATACAGAACGCCAATCTACGGACATATCCACTGTCTTATCGAGCGCTCGGCAAAATTCTCCAACCGAATGGGCGATAAGCGTTGCAGGATATGCGTGAATCTGGGGCATGCGAAAGGATACAACCGGGAGGTCGAGGGCGAGATATTCGTAAATCTTGATCGGGTCGACGGCGTCCGCCAGCGGTCCAATCTTGAATGGAATCAATGCTGCGGTCCAGTTGCGGGCAACGTGATTGATTTGAGTATGGTCCATTGGTCCCAACACCCTGACGTTCTCGGGGTGGACGAGATCGGCAGGCGCTGAGTGGCCGATAAGATCGAAGCAGTAGTTCGGCCTTTCCCGCGCAATTTCGTGGAGCGCATCCCAGTCGAACCACGAAGGCGTCAGATGGCCAAAATAGCCAAACACCCGAGGGTTGGTGCTGGGACGGTTTTGGTAGTCGGGCTCTCGAAATGTAGGGTCACTACCATTAGGAAGAAGATGTACTTTCTTGGGATTAGTATATTTCCTCATCTTTTCGCATAATGTTATAGAAACGCAAGTGACCGCATCGGCATTGTATGCGATGTATTTTTCGACAGCTGGATTATACCACTTAGCCTGGCCGACCTTAGAAAATTCTTCCCAATCATCACGGCAGTCGTACAAAACAGCCCATCCGTTCATGAGAAAACGATTCATGACTTTTGGAATAGAAGGATGCGGGTAGGAGATTACAAATATTTTTTGCGTATTCCCATACGATTGATCGCAAATTTGAGAGAACGCTTCTTGTGTCAAATCTACTGGCGATTGAAGCAATAGGCCATTGTCATACGCGGGCCATGGCTCCGTGGCTCGCCATCTGTGATAATTGAAAATAACAGGTATATCCCGCTGGAGCAGTTGATGTGTAAGCCGGATGGGACGATTAGCGCGGACGTTCTGAACGTAAGTTGTTCCAGAGAACATGAATACAACGGCGGGCGAGCCCAAGGCTCTTACATTAGTGGCAAAATGATCCAAATTAGAACCGAGTTCGACTCTCTGGTCGTCGATCGGCATTTTCGTATCGTAAAAATCATCAGTCGTCGTGTTCTGGACGGCTCTAAAGGGTCGAATGGAGTTCAGTTGCGGAGTGCGACGTAGGAGACGCCACAACTCTGCCATAGTAGAAGGTGCTGCGAGGCGCAATGGGTTGCGGACTATACTGGTGCCAAGACGCCCAATAGCGAAGGATTCACTGCTGATTATATCTTCATATGCTTGCGAAAGTTTTACGTACCGCGTGTTAAGTTGGCCGTAGTTTTTTCTCAGTTTGGCAAGTTGTTCATTATGTTTTTGCCGAATGGCGGCGAGTGAAGTTGCGTGGGACGTCTCGAGATTTTTCAGACGAACCTGCAATCCATGGTACTTGATCTGGAATGAGCGCTTTTCGTCTTCTCTAAGCCGCTCGCTGTGACGGGCGTTGTCGACGGCGTCCGCCGCGGAGCGTTCTGCTTCAGCGGCCAGACGGTTTGCCTCGGTGATCGAGCGTTCTGCTTCGGCCGCCAGCCGTTCTGCCTCGACGGCACGAGCGAGGGCTTCGTGCCTGGCGGCAGCGGCGTCTTCAGCGGTACGCTCCGCATCTTCGAGTTTGGCCAGGGTCTCGGCCAGTGTCCACTCGGCGTCGGCCGCGCGGTTTTCTGCAGAATGCGCGGCGTTCTCTGCGTCATTCAACTGGCGGGTAAGTTCAGCTCGCTCAAGAGCGGCTTCCTGCGCAGCCTGCTGAAGCAGGTGCAGGTCGGCGGTCTTTGCCTGAAGCTCGGAGACCTTTGCATTGAGTTCGGCAGAAAGCTGGTCGCGTTGCGCGAGAACTTCATCGACAGAGTCCCGAGCGGACGCTTCCGCTTTCCGCAGCGCGGCGATTTCGGTCTGCGCAGCTCGTAATTCATGTGCGAATTGGGCTGATTGCCGAGTGGCGTCACCGAATCCGGTGAGGAATTCGTCCCTGATACGATTGCCGAGTTGATCGAGCTTCTCGACTAGATCCGTGATTGGCTTCGAGGACACCAAGCGCGGTAAATCGTTGTGTATGGACTGCAACGACCCTTCTAAAACGTCTAATGAGTCCTGAAAAGATTTTCCGATATTTCCCTGGATTTCTGTCAGTAATACCTCTCTTTTTTCTGCAAGCGAAAATGTCTTGTCGGTTATCTCGTTTAATTCACTTTTTATTGAATCCAAAGATTCACGCATATTTATAGATAAAGCGGTAACATCTTCCGCAGAGCGGAGGGTATTTATTAGCGCTAAATTTTGCCTTTTCAGTTCGTCTAACGACTGGGTGATCTGTCTTCTTTGCTCTTTTGTAGTAGAGAGACGGTCATGGAGTAGTTTCTGGCTTTGTAAAGTGGCTTCCTCGATCCAGGTAATCTTCTGACTATGTGAAAATAATTTATTCCAATGTGTGGATGGATTTTCGTCCCGTCTTCCTGAAAATCGGATGTATCCATCGGATACCGAAAGTTCTTCGGGACGAAAGTGTGAACTGATAAGGGGGAGGAAATTCGATAAAAGGAATGTCGTCTTGTGGTCTGGGTCAGGATGAAACCCGAATGGTGTAGTTATTATGAGAAGGCCGTCTTTTTTTAAGAGTGGTAATATATGAGGTATTGTCCGTTCTGGTTGAGCGAAATGTTCTAAAACCTCAGATGCAACGATCGTATCGAATAGATTATCGTCTTCTGGTAATTCAAGTGAATGAATATCGCCGTGCACGAATGAAAGTGAATTTTGAACAGAAATTGGTTCTGATTGGCGAAGTTCGTTAGCATATTCAATGGCGCTAAAATTAATGTCGACGCCAATGGCGTTTATTCCTTGCCGAGCGAGGAGTATCGGCAATATTCCTTCGCTACAGCCAATGTCGAGGACCCTTTTTCCCTCCACTTTTCTGGCAACCCAGTTTATCCGACGGCGGGCTATCTCCTGCGTCTCCGGGTCGCTGATCTGACCAAGATAGACCTGGGAGATCCGGTCCCTGTTCATATCAATTTTGGACTGCGTTTCGTTCATGTGGAGGATGATCTACGTTCAGTGACGCTGTTGGGGAAAAGAACAGGTAGCAGGGCCTGTCGATTGCCGGGCTTCGACGGAAGCGTGATCCCGACGCCGCCCCTTTCAATCATGTCCTCGCGCTTATGCCAAGCCCGTGGCGCGTACGAGGGCTCGACGAGAGGAGTTCCGGGTTGGTTTCCGCGACGACCATTGGCCGCTATCGGGTGGAAACGGCCGAGGCATCAGTCTGTTCGCAGAACTTCAGATAAGCGGACATTACTTCGCCAACCTCGCCGTCCTGGCGTATACGCCCTTGATGGACCCATACCACGCGAGTGGCAGTCTGCCTGATGAAGCTGCGGCTGTGCGATACGAAAACCAGAGCATGGGCGCGCTGCAGAAAGGCACGCAGGCGTTGGTTCGCTTTGACCCGAAACGCCGGGTCGCCGGCTGAAAGGGCTTCATCCATCACGAGGATTTCCGGGTCGATTGACGTTGCGACTGCGAATCCCAGCCGAGCCCGCATGCCGGACGAGTAGGTCTTGATGGGTTGATCGATAAAGGAACCCAATTCGGCAAATTCGGCAATTTCCGGAATTCGCTTCGTCGCTTCCCGGTGGCTGAGGCCGAGATATCCGGCATTAATCAGAATGTTCTCCCGCCCTGTGAGTTCTTCGCGGAAGCCGAGGCCGCGGGAGAGGAGGACAGGGTGCCCGGTCACTGTAACCTGGCCATGGTTCGGTGCATAAACGCCTGCGATCAGGCGCATCAGCGTGCTTTTCCCCGATCCATTCAGGCCGACGACCGCCACCGACTCTCCGCGAAAAACGCGAAGAGACACATCCTGAACGGCCCAATAGCCCTTCTCGATTTCCTCCCGTTCTCCCCGGGTCAAGATGGAGATTAGTCGTTTGGCTTGCGCTGCGGGGCGGCTGGCAAGCGGCCTCGGATAGTAAAGGCTGACCCGGTCCAATGAAATGGCAATAGGCTGGTGACCTGACAGGGACCTGTCAGGCTGGGGAGGTTCCTGAATCTCTCCACCCGTGGGCTGGCGTCCCTTCACCGTAGCTGTAGCCAAGGTCATTTCAGACGAGTTTCGGGAGAATTCCTCCCGTCCTTCTCAACGAGACCCCACCAAGCGCAATCAGCAGCAAGCCGACGGCGGACCAAGCTGCCAACCCAGACCATTGAGGCATTTCTCCATAGAGGATAACGGCACGGTATGAAGTCAAGAGCGTGCTGAGAGGGTTCAACTGAAAAAGCATCTTCCCCCAGGCAGGAACCTTATCGGACATCAATACATCACTGGCTTCATAAAAAACAGGGCTGAGAAACCAAAGTGCCCTCAAAACAACCGGGATCATTCTCTGAACGTCACGAACAAATACGGTCACAAGAGCAAGTAAAATACCGAATCCCAACGTTACAATAAATTGAACAAAAATCAATATCGGCAGAAAAAACATCATTTTTGATAGTGAATTATAATTAAAAACAACTACAAGAACCATTCCAAAAAAGAAGTAAACGAAATTCGTCGCGACGCGTGCCAGAACAAGAGTTGATAATGGAAAATTGATGGCAGAAATAAATTTCTTGGATTTTATGAAGGCGGTGGTGCTGTTGCCAATGCTTTTGGCAAACCATTGCCAGGCGACGAGCGCCGTCAAGATTGACATGAGGTAGCCTTCACCCCCACGCTGGAAAACGACTCCTATAAGAAAGTAGAAAACCAACATCATCGCCAGAGGTTCCGCAAACCACCAAACGTAACCGATTGGTGAATCGGCAATGCTGCTCTTCAGCTCACTCTGAATCTCAGACCGGAGAATCGGCCTAGCATTCCAGATTTCGTGGGCAGTGCGAAAGACTTCCTTAATCGCCATTTTCAGCCGTGGCTCACAGAAGTTTCCATTTACGGCAGCCTCTGCCGATCTTGCAGAATCTCGTAGAGTTCAGCGAAGCGTCCCGCAGCAGCCGACCAAGTACGATTTTCTATCGTCCATGTCCGCGCCGCAGTGCCCAACCGGCTTCGCAGTTCCGCATTTGTCACGAGCATTCGCAGTCGTTCCGTCAGAGCATCGACATCATCTCGAGGGTGGATCAGCCCGGTTTCACCGTCCGTCACGATCTCGGCAAGAGCGGCCACGTCCGATACCAGGACCGCTTTCCCCGCTGCCATGGCTTCAAGCGGCTTGAGCGGAGCGACGAGCTCGCATACCTCGAAACCCCGTCGCGGGAAGGGGGCTATATCGATAAGTGAGTAATACCGAGGCACGTCGGCCGGCGCTACGCGGCCGACGTATCGGCACTCGTTTCCGATCCCACACTCCTTGATCGTGCGTAGCAGGCGATCGCGATCGGATCCTTCTCCGACGATCAACAGGCGGACGTCAGGCTCCTGATGTCTCACGCGCGCAAACGCTCGGACAAGCAATTCTAAGCCTTCGTAATGCAGCAAGCTACCAACGTAGCCAATGACGATTTTCCCCTCCATGTCCAAGGTCTGAAGCAAGGCTCCGTCCTTTGGGCGGGGACTGAAGGCATCAGGATCGACGCAGTTCGGTATGACCGTTATCTTGTTGGCATCAACTCCCCGGTCGATGAATTCGGTTTTCAATCCGCCGGTCAGGGTAACGACATGATCGGCTTCGAGAGCAGCTTGCGACTCGAGGCGCCGGAATATCCGGTGCTCAACCGATCCTCGCCACGCCGGTTCACGAGCGATTCGGGTGAGATCCCATAAGCCCCTAACCTCGTAGAGGACAGGAATTCCCAGGCGGCGGCCCGCGAATGCGGCCGCGAGACCGTTCTGATAGTTCGAGGCGGCATGAATGAGCGCCGTCCCGCGCGCGCGCGCTTCCTGCGTCAATCGCGTCCCGTAACGTTCCAGATACGCGGACTGTCCGAGACCCGATCGCGGCCCCACTCGGCTGGGGGGCACCAACAGCCTTTGGTAAGTGATGCCCTCGACCGTATCAACATGGGCTGTGTGGCCGCCTGAGAGCGACGGGTCATGACCCATGTCCAAAGGGTACCCGAGGCGGGTGAGCGGCTGGATCGCCACGCTTCGGGCTTTGAGGGCCTGAAGAAGGCGATGGCTTCGGACGGCATATCCGGCCGAATGATAAGGATACGAGCTGTGCAGGACATACAGCACCTGACCAGGCGTCGGCGTGTAGTCGGCCTGTTCGCTTCGGGGAGGGAGAGGGAAGCCCCTGTTCAGTAGCTGGCGTCGCTCCTGGAGCTCCTGGTAAGCGTCTTTCGCCAGGCCGATCAGCTTGCCGGGCAGTTCGACCGCAGCGCGTCGCGTCGCAACTGCGTCAACCAGCGCCCTGCCGAGCCGAAAGCGGTAGGACGCTTCTAGTGCTTGGTTCCAGTTTTCCGCTTCATACAAGCGAATTCGAAGCTGAACGATTTCACGCTCTGCCTGGGTGAGCCGTTCAGACAATGTGGCCGTCATGTCGCCGCTGGCGTCCGTCTCCCGGCTGTCCATTGCGCGCCGGATCCTGCGCGCCGGTTCACTTTTCGTCCAGCGATTTTCTGGCAACTAAAGGGGCTGCGCATCCGGCCGACGGCCGAAGCGCCGTCTTCGTCTCATCCGATGCCTGAAATCTGGGCAGTTGATCGGCACCTGCGAGCAAATTGGCGGGGATTGACCGGTCGCCCCTTACCGCGGCGCGTCGGCCAAACCGGCCCTTCGCCCGGTTGCACGCAAATTGAGCGGTGATGGCATGCCCCTTGCTCCTTCCGGCAGGCGGTGGCGCGGGCCGTTCTGGCCCGTCACCCGGCTGCGGACGTGTGGAGCTTTATGCCGACGTGACCAAACTGATCGGAAACCGACTTCTCGGCGCGATCCCCAATATCATCAGCGTCATCATCGTGACTTTCCTGGTCTCCCGCGCGCTGCCGGGCGATCCGGCCGTGTTCTATGCCGGGCCGGCGGCAAACGCCGAGTCCATCGCCCAGGTCCGACACAATCTGGGCCTCGACAAGAGCCTCCCCCAGCAGTTCCTGGCCTATATCGGCGACCTCGTGCAGGGCGATCTCGGCACGTCGCTCAACTCCGGCCAGCCGGTCCTCGTCGACATCGGCAACCGCCTGCCGGCGTCGCTCGAACTCACCTTCTTCGCCCTGATCTTCGCCGTGGCGCTGGGACTGCCGCTCGGCGTCTGGGCGGCGACGCGGCCGAACTCGCTGGTCGACCATTTCTGCCGCGCCAGCGTGACCTTGGGCGCCGCCCTGCCGACCTTCTTCGTCGGTCTGCTGCTGATCTACGTCTTCTATTTCCTGCTGGGCATCGCGCCGTCGCCGCTCGGCCGGCTCGACATCATCTACATTGCGCCGCCTCCGGTGACGGGCTTCTACACCGTCGACGCCCTGATCGCCGGCGACATGGAGGTTTTCCGGGCGGCACTGTCCCAGCTCGTCCTGCCGGCGATCTCGCTCGGCCTGTTCGCCCTGGCACCGATCGCAAGGATGACGCGGGCGGCGATGCTGGCGGCTATGTCCGGGGACTATGTGCGGACGGCGCGGGCGAGCGGCCTGTCGCGACGCACCGTCGTGTTCACCTACGCGCTCCGCAATGCGATGCTGCCGGTCCTCAACATCATGGGGATGGTGTTCTCCTTCCTCCTCGGCGCCAACGTGCTGGTCGAACAGGTGTTCGGCTGGCCGGGGATCGGCTCCTACGCCGTCGAGGCGGTCCTGACCTCGGACTATGCGGCCGTGCAGGGCTTCGTGCTGACGATGGCGCTGCTTTACGTGGCCCTCAATCTGGTGGTCGACGTTATGAATACCGTCGTCGACCCGCGCGTCCGCTACGAGTCCTGAGGGCGCGGCGATGAACAGCTGGACCCGCAACCTCGGCTACGTCCTGAAGGAGAACCCGCTGACGCTGGTCGCCTTCATCCTGTTCCTCGTGCTCCTGATCTGCGCCGTGTTCGGGCCTCTTGTCGCCCCTTACGACCCGCTGGCAACCGAGGCGGCGCGCCAGCTCGAACCGCCCTCGTTCGCCCATCCTTTCGGCACCGACCATCTCGGCCGCGACATCCTCAGCCGGGTGATCGTCGCGACGCGGCTCGATCTCGGGATCGCCGTCTCGGCGGTCATCCTCTCCTTCGTCCTGGGAACGACACTGGGGTCGGCGGCGGGCTATTTCGGTGGCTGGACCGATCGCCTGGTCGGACGGCTGGTCGATACGATCATGGCGTTCCCGCTGTTCGTGCTGGCGATGGGGATCGTCGCCGCCCTCGGCAACACGGTGTGGAACATCATCTACGCCACGGCGATCATCAACCTGCCATTCTACATCCGCTTCGCCCGTGCCGAAATCAACGTGCGCCGCGAAGCCGGCTACGTCGAAGCCGCGCGCCTCGCCGGCAACGGTTCGGCCCGTATCCTGGGCTACCACCTGATTCCCAACATCCTGCCGCCGATGATGGTGCAGTTCTCGCTCAACATGGGCTGGGCGATCCTGAACGCGGCCGGCCTCTCCTTCATCGGCCTCGGTGTTCGGCCGCCGACCCCGGAATGGGGAATCATGGTGTCCGAGGGCGCCAACTACATCATCTCCGGCGAATGGTGGGTGTTCCTGTTCCCCGGCCTCGCCCTGGTCGTCGCCGTGTTCTGTTTCAACCTGCTGGGTGACGGCCTTCGCGACATCATCGACCCGAGGCAGCGGACGTGAGCGGGCCTCTGCTCAGCGTCGCCGACCTCGCGGTCGAGTTCAGGACCCGCGACGGCATCGTCCAGGTGCTGGACCACATCAGTCTCGACGTCGCCAAGGGCGAGACCGTGGGCATCGTCGGCGAGAGCGGATCGGGCAAATCGGTCCTCGCCTTCACCGTCATGGGCGTGTTGGACGCTGCCGGCCGCATCACCGAGGGGCGCATCGACTTCGCCGGGCTGGAGACCCTGAAGGCGAGCGAGCGGGAGATGCGCGACGTCCGCGGCCGCGAGATGTCGATGATCTTCCAGAGCCCGCGGACCGCCCTCAACCCGATCCGCAAGGTCGGGCATCAGATCGAGGACGTGCTGCGCCGGCACGAGGCGATCTCGAAGTCCGAGGCGACCCGGCGCGCTGTCCAAGCGCTGAAGAGCGTCCGCATTCCCGATCCGGAGCGGCGCTACCACGCCTATCCGTTCGAGCTTTCGGGCGGCATGTGCCAGCGGGTGATGATCGCCATGGCGCTGGCCTGCAAGCCGTTCCTGCTGATCGCAGACGAACCCACCACCGGCCTCGACGTCACCACCCAGGCGGTGATCATGGAGCTGATCCGCGACCTCGGCCGCAACAGCCAGATGGCGACGATCCTCATCACCCACGATCTCGGGCTCGCCGGCGAATACTGCGACCGCATCGCCGTCATGCATGCCGGGCAGATCGTCGAATACGCGCCGACCGGCGCATTGCTCGAACGTCCGGCCCATCCCTACACGGCCAAGCTGATCGCGGCGACGCCCACCCGGCGCTCCGAGCTCGACAGCTTGAGCTCGGTCCCCGGCAACCTGCCTGATCTCAGGCGCGAGCTGCCGCCCTGCCGGTTCAGCGGCCGCTGCGAGCGCCACGCGCCGATCTGCGACACGCCGCCGCTGCCGGCCATCGCCATGGGCGGCGAGCATGTCGTCCATTGTCGGAGGCCGCTATGAGCCTGGGCCTGGAGCTTACCGAGGTCGAGAAGCACTATCCCGTCAGCCGCGGCCGCCACAAGGCGACGCTTCATGCCGTGGATGGTGTCAGCCTGTCGATCGGCAAGGGCGAAAGCGTCGGGTTGGTCGGCGAATCGGGCTGCGGTAAGTCGACGCTGGTCCGCCTGATTTCACGATTGATCGACATCACCGGCGGGACCATCCGCCTGAATGGCGAGGACATCGGCGGGATCAGCCCGCGGGCTTTCGGCACCCACCCGGCGCGCTCCAACATCCAGGTGGTATTCCAGGACCCGACCGACAGCCTGAATCCCAATCTCCGGGTCTTCGACAGCATCGCCGATCCGGTACGTCGGCTGATGAAGCTGGAGGGCAGGAAGGCGGTCGAGGAGCGGGTCGCGGACTCGGCGCGCATGGTCGGCCTGCCGCAGGAGCTCCTGACCCGCTACCCGCACCAGCTTTCGGGCGGCCAGAAAGCCCGGGTCGGCATCGCCCGCGCCATCGCCGTCGAGCCGCAACTTCTGATCCTCGACGAGCCGACATCGGCGCTCGACGTGTCGGTGCAGGCGGTGATCCTGCACCTCCTCGACGACCTCCGGCGCCGGCTCGGCGTCAGCTATCTGTTCGTCTCGCACGATCTCAACGTCGTCCGCCTGCTATGTGAGCGGGTGGCGGTGATGTATCTCGGCAAGATCATCGAGGTCGCCCCGGTCGAGGACATCTTCCTGAGCCCGCGCCATCCCTACACCCAGGCGCTGGTCGCGGCGATCCCCGACCCGGCGCGCCGGGGCAACGACGAGCGGCCGGCGATCACCGGCGAGCCGCGCAGCCCGATCGACCCCGATCCGGCCGTCTGTCGGTTCTACGGCCGATGCCCCAAGGGCACCGAGCTTTGCACCCAGAAGATGCCGGCCCTGGAGCCGGCCCATGGTTCCCATCGCGTCGCCTGCCATTTCGCCGAACCGCCGGCCCCTGCCGTCGGCTTCACGGCGATGGCGCAGAACTGAGGAAAGGAAACCCCCGATGTCGGCGAATGAAATCTGCCGCATGACCGCCGTCGATCTGGCGGCGAAGATCAAGGACAAGGAGCTGTCGGCCGTCGAGGTTACCGAGGCGGTGCTGGGCCGGATGGAGACGCTGGAGCCTCATCTCCACGCTTTCTGCACCCCGGCGCCCGACCTCGCGCGGAAGACGGCGGCAGACGTCGATGCCCGCATCGCCGCCGGCGATGCGGTCGGGCCGCTCGCCGGGGTTCCCATCGGCATCAAGGACCTGGTCGCCACCAAGGGCCTGCGCACGGCGATGGGATCGATGATCTACAAGGACTTCGTGCCGGAAGAGGACGATATCGTCGTCGAGCGGCTGAAGGACGCCGACGCCGTCATCATCGGCAAGACCAACGTGCCCGAGTTCGGCTACAGCGGCGTGGGCCACAACCCGGTCTTCGAGACGACGCGGAACCCGTGGAACACCGACATGACGCCCGGCGGGTCGAGCGCCGGATCGGGGGCGGCGGTGGCGGCCGGCGTCGGTCCCTTCGCGATCGGCAGCGACGGCGGCGGGTCGATCCGCATTCCCGCCGCCCATTGCGGCCTCTACGGCATCAAGGCGTCGATGGGGCGGGTGCCGCTCTATCCGGGCTGCCGCGACGAGCGCTATCCCGGCGTGTCGAGCTGGGAGTCGCTCGAACATATCGGCCCGATGAGCCGTACCGTCGCCGATTCGGCCCTCATGCTGTCGGTCATCGCCGGTCCCGACGACCGCGACCGCCACACCCTGCCCAAGGCCGACTTCGACTGGCTGGAGGCCTGCAAGGGCGACCTCAAGGGCAAGAAGATCGCCTACAGCGCCGATTGGGGCTACGCGGCCGTCGACCCCCGCGTGCGTGCGATCGTCGCCGACGCGGTGAAGGTCTTCGAGCGCGATCTCGGTTGCATCGTCGAGGAAGCCGATCCCGGTTGGGAAGACCCCTATGGGGCCTTCTGGGGGCTGGTGGCGCTCGAATCGGACCTCAAGGGCCTCCGCGCCAAGCTGCCCGAATTCGCCCATGTCATGTCGCCGCATCTGGTCGACTTCCTGAACCGCCCGTGGACGGCCGAGGAGCTGACCGACGCGGTGATGGCCCGCAAGGCGGTCTGCAACAAGATGTGGAAGTTCATGCGGAACTACGACCTGCTGCTGACGCCGACCCTGGCGGTGCCGCCCTTCCCGGTTCACATGCAGGGGCCGGAAAAGGTCGAAGGCCGCATCGTCCATCCGGTGCAGTGGCTCTGCTTCACATTCCCGATCAACATGACCGGCCAGCCCGCCGCCTCGATTCCCGCCGGCTGGACCGACGACGGCCTGCCGGTCGGGCTCCACATCATCGGCCGCCATCTCGACGACCCGACGGTGCTCAAGGCCTCGGCGGCCTTCGAGCAGGCCAAGCCCTGGGCCGACCGCTGGCCGTCGATGCTGGAGACGCTGGGGCTATAGCAACCGCGCCAATCCCGTCATTCCCGCGAAGCTTGCGCCCGCGAAGGCGGGTGGCGGGAATCCAGGGGCCATCGCACGACCTCTGGGCCCCCGCCACCCGCCTTCGCGGGCGCAAGCTTCGCGGGGGCGACGGGTAGGACGGGCAGAGCGTGCCTGTACTCATCGTCATTGAGAGCCGGAGGCGAAGCAATCCAGCCGGCTCCGTCCGTATGGATTGCCGCGGCGCTGCGCGCCTCGCAATGACGATAAGAGGTCAGGGCCGTCAGGCCGCCTTCCATTTGATGGTGCAGCCGACGCTCGCTGTCTGATCGCGCGGCCCCTGGCCGGTTTCGGCGATCTTCACCATTGCCTCGAACAGCTCGCGCGGGGCGTTGGGGTCGGGCGAGCGGCCGGCGGCGTCTAGGCGGCCGCGGTATTGGAGCTCCAGGTCCGCGTTGAAGCCGAAGAAGTCAGGGGTGCAGACGGCCTCGTAAGCGCGGGCGACCTCCTGGCTCTCGTCGTAGAGATAGGGGAAGGGGAATGCCTTCTCCGTCGCCACCCGCTTCATGGCCTCAAAACTGTCCTCGGGATAGGACGCGGCGTCATTCGCGCTGATGGCGACGGTGGCGACGCCGTGGCGGGCTAGGTCGGCGGCGTCGCGGACCAGCTTGTCGAGGATCGCCTTCACATACGGGCAGTGGTTGCACATGAAGACGATCAGGGTGCCGTTGGCGCCCTTGAGGTCGGCGAGGGAATGAGTCTTCCCGTCGGTGCCGGGCAAGGTGAAGTCGGGGGCTTTCCAGCCGAAATCGCAGACGGGGGGCACGCCGGCCATGGTCGTCCTCCTTGAGCAGGTCATCCTCGGCCGCGCCGGAATGGGCACGGCGCGGCCTGGATGATAGGGCGGACTGCCGGTCGGGCAACCCCGGGAGGCGCTACTTCAGCACTTCCTGGTTGATGACCAGGTTGGGGTCCAGCTTGCCGTCGAACAGGTCGAGGACGTTCTGCACCGAGACCGTCGCCATGCGCTCGAAGCATTCCGCCGTCGACCCGGCGCTGTGCGGGCTCAGGACCACGTTGTCGAGCTTCAGCAGCGGGTGGTCGTCGGCCGGCGGCTCCTCGCGGGTGACGTCGAGGCCTGCACCGCGGAGATGTCCCGAGGTGAGGGCGGTGACCAGCGCCTCCTCGTCCACCAGGGTGCCGCGGGCGCAGTTGATGAGGAAGGCACCGGGTTTCATCATCCCGATCTCCTTCGCCCCCATCACCGGCGTTCCGTCCGGATTGCCGGGCATGTGGAGGGTGAGGATGTCCGCCTCGCCCAGCGCATCGCGGTAGTCGTCGACGAAGCGGTAGCCCTGGCCCTCGACGACCCGCCGCGGGACGTTCGGATCGGCGATGATGATGTTCATGTCGAAGGCATTGCAGCGCTTGGCGACGCGGGTGCCGATGCGCCCGAAGCCCACGATCAGCACCGTCTTCCCTTCGAGCTCGGTCATCCGCAGGCTCTCGCGGATGGCGTAGTTGCCGTTCCGCATCTCCCGGTCGTAGGGGATGATCAGGCGGGTGGTGGCAAGCATCATCGCCAGCGCATGCTCGGCGACCGTCACCGCGTTGACGGTGCCGATGACCGTCAGCGGGATGCCGCGGGCGGTCAGGGCAGGGACCTCGATGTTGTCGTAGCCGACGCCGTGGCGGGAAACGATCTTGAGCTCGTTCGAGGCGGCGATCGCCTCCGCACGGAACGGCGCGGTGCGGATCACCACGCCCTCGACGCCCCGCATATGGGCGACGATGTCGGCCGCCGACGGGGTGTCGAGGATCTCGTATTCGATGTCCGAACGGGCATCGAGAAGCGCCTTGCCGGCCGGATGAAGCCGGCCGGCGACCAGGACACGATGCATTACTGCCCCCGCGCGGCTTTGATCTCGACGGCGGCGCCGGCCGACAGCATGCGGGCGTCGTTGGCCAGGGTCGTGAAGTCGAAGCCCTTCTTGATCTTGTCGAGCGCCGAGGGGCCGTGCGGGCAGTGGATACCGGCCTTGACGCCATTGCGCTTGGCGGCCGCGAGGATCGTCGCCACGGCCTCCGCGACCTCCGGCTCCTCGGGTTCGGGGTTCGGCGGATAGCCCAGGCTGATGGCAAGGTCGTTGGGGCCGACATAGATGCCGTCGAGGCCCGGCGTGGTCATGATCTCGTCGAGATTGGCGACCGCCTGGCGGGTCTCGATCATCGCCATGGCGATGATGGTCTCGTTGGCCTTGGCGGCGTAGTCCTTGCCGCCGTAGAGCAGGCCGCGCGGCGGGCCGAAGCTGCGATAGCCTTCGGGGGCGTAACGGCAGGCGCCGACGAACTTCTCGCATTCCTCGCGGGTGTTGATCATCGGGCAGATGATGCCGTAGGCGCCGGCATCCAGGATCTTCATGATGAAGGCGGGCTCGTTCCACGGCACCCGCGCCAGCGGCGTCACGTCCCGCGTCGACAGCGCCTGCAGCATCGGGATCGCCGCCTGGAAATCGACCATGCCGTGCTGCATGTCGACGGTGACGCTGTCGAAGTCCTCATGCGCCATGATCTCGGCGCTGAACGAGTTGGCGATCGCCAGCCAGCCATTGATGACTCCGCCGCCCTTCGCCCAGATGTCGCGTACCTTGTTCGCCCGCATGATGGCGGTCCCCCCTTTGAGTGCTCCCATTTTCGAGAGCGCGCAGTCTAGCAAAGGGAGGACGTTCGGCTACCGGAAACGGCGTTTCCGGCCCATGCCTCACATGCGGGTCTGTCGTGCGGCCGAAGGCCGCCGCCCGTTCAGGCGGCGGCGCGGGCGGGAAGGGCGCGTCGCGTCCAGTCGAGAAGCGCCGTCTTCGGCATGGCGCCGGTCGTGCGGGCGATCTCCTTGCCGCGATGGACGAGGATCAGCGATGGGATGCTCTGGATGCGGAAGCGGGCGGCGAGGCCCTGCTCGGCATCCGTATCGACCTTGACCAGCCGGACCTGCGGTTCCAGCTCCTTCGCCGCTTCCTCGAACACCGGTGCCATCATCCGGCACGGGCCGCACCAGCTCGCCCAGAAGTCGATGAGCAGGGGGATGTCGCCGGCGGCATGCTTGGCGAATCGCGCTTCGGTCAGCGCGAGAGGCCGGCTTTCGAACAGCGGTTCGTGGCAGGCGCCGCATCGGCCACCTGCCGAAAGCTTCTCGACGGGGACGCGGTTGGTCCGGTCGCAATGGGGGCAGACGACGTGGAGAGACGACGAATCAGCCATGACGGGCTCCTACCAGAGTGCTCCTCATAGATGGGAAGCGGCGGGCGAATCGCCAGTCTGCGGTCAATCCTCCACCGTCTTCTCGGTCTCCGCCTTGCTGGCCTTGTCCTTGAGCCCGATCCGGTACTCGACGAGCCTGACGCCGCTCAGGATCACCAAGGCAAAGACGCACGTAAGGGCGGCGACCAGGTAGAGCCCGGCTCCGCAAGCCATGCCGATGGCGCCCGCGAGCCAGATGCCGGCGCCGGTGGTAATGCCGAGAACACTGTTCCGCCCCTGGATGATGGCGCCGGCGCCGAGAAACGCGACACCGGCGACGACGGCCTCGACCACGCGGACAGGGTCGGCATTGGTGTTCGGGTGCCGGTCGATCAGGCCGAGATACATCTCGAAGGCGACCAGGGTGAAGGACGCCGCGGCGAGGCTGACCAGCATGTGGGTCCGCAGGCCCGCCGCTTTACCGCTGATCTCGCGATCGGCGCCGATAACCATACCCAGGACGCTCGCCACGCCTAAGCGGGTGATGACGTCCTCGATGGGCGTCTTGGCGATTAGAAGGTCAGTGAAGAACTGGCTGTCCAATTCGTCCTTCTCCGTCGACGACGTCGGGCTTCTTTCTTTGAAACGTTCGGCCGCAGCGGTCGTGCGCGCCGCGCCGTTCAACCGGCCATCAGGTAGACGACGGCGCCGGCGTAGGTCGCGAGAATCAGCGCACTCTCGAAGCCGATATTGGCGAAACCGTGCTTCTCCCGCCTTAGGAGCCCGAGCAGGAGAATGTTGGTCATGAACAAGCTGATGGCGACGATGAAGGTGTGGTGTTCGGTCCAGGCGGCATAGATCGGGCCGTCCCGGTAGGCGATGTCGGCGATCGCCAGCATCAGGATGTCGAAGCAGTTTCCGCCCAGGATGTCGCCCACCGCCAGCCCGAGGGCGCCGCGACGGACGGCGACCATCACCGTGACCAGCTCGGGGAGCGAGGTCGACACGGCGGTCAGAATGCCGCCCACGGCGGTTTCCGACATGCCGGTGTGAGCCATGACGATCTCCGCGCCCTTGGTGAGGACGAAGCCGGCTACCGCGACGGTGAGGGCGATCAGTGCGAACTCCACCCAGAGCCGCGTGAGGCCGGGGGCCTCCGGGTCGCCCGGTCCATCGTTCTCGACCTCGGTCTCCGGTGTCATTTCCGGCCGCCACATCGGCATGTCGACGGCGTGGGAAATCAGCCGTAAGCCGAGGCAGTAGGCGATCGGCAGGACGATCGAAGCCGGATGAATGGCGAAGAGAGCGGTCGTGGGAGAGCCGAGCGCGACCAGGGGAATGACGAGAAGCAGGCCGAGCAGCACGCCCTGGGTCAGATTTGCGGCCGAAGCCGCGGCATGCTCCAGGTTCGCGCGACGGTAGGCGATGTCCGCCAAGCCCAGGAAGGCGGTCTGCGCGGCGATTCCGCCGATGGCATTGGCGATCGCCAGATCAGCGTGTCCGTCCGATGCGGCGGTGAATGTCGTGACGATCCCGGGCAGAGACGTCGTTCCTCCCAGGAAGACGCTGCCGAACAGCGCGCCGCCCAGTCCGGTCCGCTGGGCAAGACGGTCGGCGATGACCGTCAGTCGCGTGCCCGCGACCAGAATCGCGATGACGGCCATGCCGAACAGGATCAAGGCAGTCGATAGACTTAGCTGGTCCCATCCAGTCATCGGTCGGGCGATGTCGATCCTGTAGACGAGGCGGTGACGGCTGAACCTGCCGCCGGAGAGGTGTCAATCCGTTCGTTGATCGGGCGAACCACCGGAATTGCGATAGTGGAGCGGGTCTGAGTAAGGGAGCGGCGGGCCATCGCCATCCGACAGCGAACGTTTCTCCAGGAACAATTGTTCCCTATGCACTTAGGAACACAGGGGCAAACGAGATGGATAACGTCTATGGCGTGACCGAGGTTGTCGGTTCCTCACGCAAAAGCATCGAGGACGCGGTCGACACGGCTCTGGGCACGGCCTCCGAAACGCTTCGGAATCTGGAATGGTTTGAGGTGTCCGAGATCCGCGGCCACATCGAAGACGGCCGTGTCGGCCATTATCAGGTGCTGCTGAAGCTGGGGTTCCGCTATGAGCGGCAATAGTGCAGCCGGCAACCAGAGGGCGGACGGCCCGGTCGAGTTCGACAAGGCACGTCGCGATCCGGCCGGCGTCTTCAAGGACCCCGCGGCAATAGCCGACCATCCGGGCCTTTCGCGAGCTCAGAAGGTCGAGCTGCTTCGACGGTGGGAGGCGGATGCCAGGGAACTCGCCGTGGCGGACGACGAAAACATGGCGGGCGGCGAGGCGCAGCGGCTGGATGCCGTGCTGAAGGCGCTCGATCGTCTCGGCGGCGGCCATGACCCGCATGCGCCGACCAAGCATGGATAGGCGAAGGCAATGAACGAAGCAAACCAGGCGACCAAGCCGCGCAACCCGGCCGAAATCGGGGTCAGGGAGATCATGAGCCGGGAGCCCGAGGTCGTGCACGTGGATTCGACGGTGATGGAAGCTGCGGCGCGCATGGCCCAGCGCCATGTGGGTGTGTTGTTCGTGGTCGACGGCGACAGGTTGGTCGGGGCGATTACCGACCGCGACATCGCGGTCCGAAGTGCCGCCGAGGGGCAGGACCCGAAGAACACCCGTGTCATGCATGTCATGACGTCCGAGGTCATTCATTGCGACGAGAACGCCACGGTGGCCGATCTCGCCGCCCGGATGGAAAAGGAACAGGTCCGCCGGGTCGCCATTCTGGACTCCAAGAAGCAGCTTGTCGGGGTGGTCGCTCTCAGGGACGTGGCGGCGACCCCGTTCGATGGTTCGATCGCGGAGCGGCTGTTACGCTTGGCGACCGCCGAGGGAGGGCCCAGCCATCGCAGCAGCACGGGCGGGCGAGCCGTGGCGAGCAACTTCGGCGAGATCAATGTCTACTCGCAGCGACCCCACATCCAGGACGATTGAGCGGCGCTCCGGGCCACTGCCGGGAGGGGCTCCCCTCGCTTGACGAACGGCCGCCTACGGGCGGCCGAACGCGTTTCGGCGCCGGTCGACAAGACCTCCCAACGCCGTTACGTCGAATTTTTATGTTTTCTTTATGATGGCCTTTCGCGCGCTTCTGCCGCAGGTGCCGGATCGGTCACGGCCCCAAAAAATACTTCTATATTAATCTTTTGAGTGACATGAGCGCGAGAACCCGACCGTCGGACCATTCGTCCGGCGAGGTCAAACGGCGGTGCGGATTCCTATACCGATTTTATCTCCGCACCCTCCAATCCCCATAGAGGCTTTACGCCGTTTCGACCCATCTTCGTCCCATCGCATTTGGCGCACCGGCATTGCTGTCGGTCGAAGAACGGAAGGGGCACCGATGACTACTCTCGAGCAGGAAATCGTCCAAATCGTTCCCGAACTGAAACGATACGCTCGGCTGCTGACCAACGCGGAGGATCAGGCCGAAGATCTGGTTCAGGACTGCGTTGAGCGCGCCTTGCGCAAGGCAGACCTGTTCCAGCCCGGCACCAACTCCCGAGCGTGGATGTTCACCATGATGCGCAACCTGTTCATCAACGGGAAACGCCGCGAAAAGGTCTCGGCACGCTATGTCGAGTCCGTCGTTCACGAGCATCCCGACAGCGCACCGGCATCGCAGCTCGATCGCGTCTATCTCGAAGAGACCTTGGAGGCTCTGGAGTCGCTCTCCGCCCAGGAGCGCGAGGCGATCCAGCTTCTGGCGATCGAGGAACGCTCGCACCAGGATGCGGCCGCACGCACCCACATGCCGGTGGGGACGATGAAATCCCGTCTTTCGCGCGGCCGCAGCAAGCTGCGGTCCTGCATGGATTCGGCGGGCGGCAAGGCGGCGTAAGGGGTCGAAAGGCTCCCCCGACGAGAATTCATGCCTGACGGACTATTGGCATGATAGTGGTTCGCGATAGATAAGGAGCACGGTCCGGCTCGTCCTTCGGGACGAGCCGGAACTAACCCAATCGCAGCAAGGGGGATCACGTGAAACTCGAACTTCCCGACCTACCCTATGACTACAAGGCGCTGGAGCCGCATATCTCGGCGCGCACCTTGGAGTTTCATCACGACAAGCACCATGCGACCTATGTGACGAAGGCGCAGGGCATGGTGAAGGACACGCCGATGGCCGACGACGATCTGGAAACGATCGTTCAAAAGGCGGTCAAGGAGTCGAACACCGGGTTGTTCAACAACGCAGCGCAGGCGTGGAACCATACCTTTTTCTGGAACTCGTTGAGCCCCAATGGCGGCGGCAAGCCGAGCGGCGCCATCGCCACGAAGATCGACGAGGACCTTGGCGGCTACGACAAGTTCGTCGAGGCCTTCAGCAACGCGGCCGTAAACCAGTTCGGTAGCGGCTGGGCGTGGCTCGCGCTGGACGGTGGCAAGCTCAAGATCTACGGCACGGCCAACGCCGACACGCCGATCGCCAAGGGGCAAACCGCGCTCCTGACCGTCGACGTCTGGGAGCATGCCTACTACCTCGACTACCAGAATCGGCGTCCCGACTTCGTGAAGGCGTTCCTGAACGAACTCATCAACTGGGACTTCGTGAACAAGAACCTGGCCGGCGCGAAGTAAGTTCGGCTGGCCGCATTGTGCGACAAGCGCGGACGCTCGGTTGCGGGCGTCCGCGCTTGCCACGTCGTTTCAGCGGCTTGCCTTGATCTCGTCGTCGCCGCGCAGGCGATAGCCCACTCCGGCCTCGGTCACGATGTATTCCGGGTGAGCCGGGTCTCTCTCCAGCTTCTGGCGTAACTGGCCGATATAGACCCTGAGATACTGGGTCTCACTGGCTTGTGCCGGTCCCCAGACCTCATGCAGAAGCTGCTGATGCGTCAGCACCTTGCCGGCATGTGTCACCAGCATGCGCAACAGTTCGAACTCTTTCCGCGACAGTTTCGTCGGCGTTCCTTCGACCGTCACCTGCCGGCGGAGCAGATCGACGGAAAGACCGCCGGTGACGAAAACGGCGTTGTCTTCCTCTCCGCCCTTCTGGCGTTTGCGGAGAGCGGCGCGCATCCGCGCCATCAGTTCCCCCATGCCGAACGGCTTGGTGACGTAGTCGTCGGCACCGCGATCCAAGGCGTCGACCTTGTCGGACTCGTCCGAGCGGATCGACAGCACGATAACCGGCACGTCGGACCACGCCCTGACTTCCGACAGCACATCCAGCCCGTCGACGTCGGGCAGACCGAGATCGAGGATTACCAGATCCGGCTGGGTTACCGTGCAATGCTTGATCGCTTCCTTGCCGGTGGCCGCTTCGTGGACGACGAAGTCGTGTGCCCCGAGGCTCGCGCGCAGGAAGCGGCGAATCTGGGGCTCGTCGTCGACGATGAGGACGCTAATCTCCGACATGTTCCTCCTCGGGATCGTCTGTGGCGACGATCGGCTGATCGGACCGCACCGGCAAGCAGATCCGGAAGACGCTGCCCATCCCTTCGCCCTCGCTTTCCACCTCGATGGTGCCGCCGTGGCCTTCGATGATCCCCTTGCAGATCGCAAGGCCGAGGCCCGTGCCGGCGATGCGGCGGTCCCGATGCCGGATACGGAAGAATTTGTCGAAGATATCGGTCAAGTTCTGTTTGGAGATGCCGGCTCCCTGGTCCACCACCTCGATGCAGATGGTATCCGGCTCCGACTCTGGACGCGGATGGGCGCGAATCCATACCGTCGAGCCCGGCAGGGAATACTTCATCGCGTTGTCCAGAAGATTGACCACGACCTGTTCCATCAGTGCGAGATCGATGTAGAGCAGGGGCAGGCCGGGCGGGATCTCGGTGATGATCGTATGCCCTTGTCCGAATCCACGGCGAATGTTGGCGAGGGCGGTGCCGATCAGGTCGTCGACGTCGACCCACTCGCTCCTGGGCACCAGTTCGCCCGATTCGAGCTTGGTCATATCGAGCAAGTTGCCGACGAAGCGATTCAGGCGGTCGGCTTCTTCATAGATCGTCTGCAGGAGATCGAGCTTCGTCGCTTCGTCGAAGTTATCGCCGTAACTGATCAGGCTGCTCACCGAACCGATGATCGATGCGAGCGGTGTGCGGAGGTCGTGCGAGATCGACGACAGCAGGGCCGATCGCAGGCTTTCGGTCTTGGCAATCACTTCAGCCCGCTCGATCTCGTTGGCGAGCTCCAGCCGTTCGATCGCCACCGCCGCAATGCCCGTGAGTGCGTTCAGGAGGTTGAGGAAGTCGGCGCTGGTGAGGTCGTCTTCGTTCGCGATCGTCAGGCCGAGTACGCCGCTGGTTCCGTTCGCGGTCTGCAAAGGCAGATAGAAACGCTCCGCCGATGACAGACGCTCGGTTCCGCGGCCCGTTTCCCGGCCGGAGGCGTAGGCCAGTTCTGCCGCTTCCCTTTCGCGATCGTCGAGACGTACATCGGCGGGATAGGAAACGCGAAGGGTCTCTTCCTTCTCCTCCGGCAGGATCAGGACGCTGTTCACCTGCAGGATCGTATTGACCTGATCGACGATGGCCTTGGTTACGTCCTCGAAGCGGACGGCCGCGGCGACCTCGCGGCTCAGGCGAAACATCGCGTCCGTCCGGCGCTCCCGTCGTTGCGCGTTCGCTGCCTGTTCGTGCAGCCGCCCGGCGATGTGACTGGTCAGAATGGCCACGGTGATGAAGGTGATCAGGTTGACCACGTCCTCCGCCAAGTCGGGGCTGAGGGTGAGCGACGGGTCGATGAAGAAGAAGTCGTAGACGGCGACGCCCAGAACCGCGGCGAAGAGCGATGGGGCCAACCCGAAGGTGACGGCGCTGTAGAGAACCGCCGCCAGCATCAGCATCGACAGGTTGGAAACCGCTCGTTCGAGCAGCAGTCCGAAGATCTTGATGACGCCGGCCGCGAGAAACACGCTGATCGCGCTGGCCAGATATTCGTGGAACCACCCGCCGCCCTTGCCGATCCGCCAGCTCAGTTGACCGTCGCCTTCGGGTCCCGTCGGCACGTCGACCACGCGGACTCCGATCTCGCTGCTCGCGGCTACCAGGCGGTAGGCGAGAGACCCTTCGCGAAGCCGCCGCAGCCAATTGCCCGTCGGCCGGGCGACGACGAGCTCGGCGACGTCGTTGTCTTTGGCGAAGGCGAGGATGGACTCGATGGTGTCGAGCTCGGACAGGATCGCCGACTCCGCCCCCAGTGATCGCGCGAGAGCCAGTCCGTCCCGAATCTTCTTCTCGTCGAACAAGGTGTGCAGGACGATCGCGGGTGCTGAAACGGCGACGGCGATCCACGGCGCGTTCTTGCTCTCCGCAAGGCGGTGGCCGATCTGAGCCATCCGCTTGCCGTCGATGTCCGGCGTCAAGATGACCATCATGCGGCCCGTCCCGACCGGGGCGCTATGCGCTGATATGTCGTTCATTCCCCGCCGCTAGTCGTTCGGGGGCCGGCGTCCTTCACGGAATCGTTGCCGTAGCCGGCGCTTGTTCGGTTCCCTACACCCCTGGAATATAACGCTTACCTGGTCCGATCGGCTCGGTCGGAGAGTCGGGCTCAGCGATGGGCCGGTTGGGCGGCCCGTCTTCGATTCGGCTGCGCCACGATCGGGGAGTAGAGGTTGTGGTAGTCGTATCGGTAGACATGGTCGGGGACGTCGACCACCGACAGGATGCCGTCGCCGTCGAGATACCGCGCGCCCGATGCGACGGCGGCCGTTGCCAGGCTGATCGATCGGACGTTCCGCATATAGGCGTGAAGCCCCGCGCCTTCGGCATCCGACACGAATTTGTCCATCGCCCGCATCAGCCGCCGTTCGTTCCAGTCGGTGGCGCCGAGATCGCAGCCGACCGCATGGACGCCCGCACTGCTCGCAAATTCGAAGGCGGGCTGGGTGATGTCGTATCGGCCCAGCACACCGCGGCAGAAGGGGCGTACTTTGGCGACCAGATCGGACACCGTCGCCGGCGGCAGGCGCCCCAAGCCGCCGGTCAGCTCGAACATCAGGAATGGCCGCAGGCGGTCGGGAATCTGATAGCACCGGCGGAGATACGGCTCGCGCGTATGCGAAGTGGCCAGCGTTCCCATATGGAGAGGCACAGTGATCACCAGCTTGCGGCCCGCTTCGTGAAGGCGCGCGAGCTCCTCTTCGGTACGTCGGAGCAGTTTGAGATCCAGGTTCAGCCTGACGTCGGGTTTCAGCCGAGACGGGATCGCATGCTCTCCGGTTTCCAGGTGGCCGTCGTGACGGCGGGCGGGATCGCAGAAATAGGTCGAGACCGCCCGGCGGTTGACGTTCCACACCGGCCGGAACACGCACTCGACATCGCTCAGTGGCTCCTTGATCAGGTCGGACACGTCAGCGGCCGGGACCCCAGCGGACTCGCCGACGATTTCTTCGTCGGTGGTCGCGGCGTGGGCGAGCGAGTTGCGAAGGTCGCGCTCCGATTTCAGATGTTCGAACATCAGCCGTCCATCGACGCCGATGACGGCGGTCCGGATCTCCAAGCTGTGTTCGTCCCGGTCCTTCCCCAGCAGGCGCTGCTCGATTTCGTCCCGGATCATCGCGCAGCGCAGCTGGGCTCGTTCCGGCGTCAGGTTCCCGAACAGGATCAGGTAGCCCAGTTCTTCGTATGCGGTGAAGAAATCGGAGGGGCCGAGATGGCGGTTGATGATGTTGGAGCAGATGGTGTCGATCCGCTCCTGATACTGCGGCCACTCGTCCCCGAACTTGTCGATGATCCTCTGGATTCCGAGAAGCTGAATGTTCCCGGCCATCAGATTCGCGTCTTTGAGCTGTCCGAGCCGTGCCTCCAGCTCGGCAAGGCCGCTTAGTCGGGACTCGAGCTTGACCGGATGATGGTCGGTCACCTGCTGAGGCTCTGGATCGAGCCAGTGGGCGACTGTCTTGCGGAGCCGTTTCAGCAGTCTGGTGGGCATGCCGTCCGTTCCGTCTCGCCGTGCCGGCCTCAGCCCAGGCAGTGCCGCACAGCGGCCTTGAGTTCGTTGGGCTTCACCGGTTTCGCCAGGGTGGCCTTCGCGCCCGCTTTTCGCGCGAGATCGAGAAAGTCGAGATTGCGGCTCCGTCCGCCGCCCGAGACGGCGATGCAGGGAATTTCGGGGTGTTCGCGGCGCATGCGCAGAATGACCTCGATGCCCTCCACATACGGCATGAAGATATCGGTCACCACCATGGAGAACTCGGTCGGATCGGCCAGGTAGACCTCGGCGGCGCGTCCGTCCTCGGTCTCCGTCACCTCATGGCCGTCCGCTTCCAGGTACTGCCGAAGCGTCCGGCGCGATGTGGCATCGTCGTCGATCAGCAGAATCGTCGCCATCTTTCCACCCACGATCGTGCCTGGACGATCATGAAGGTAAGTCGCGTCGCGACAAGGGTAAAATTTGATGGTGGCGTTTAGCGCGGGGAGACGTAGGCCGACAGCCCCCGCACGTTCTCGTCGATGTTCAGGCGGTGATGGATCGGCGGGAAGGCGCGTTGGCGGCAGTCCATGCGCTCGCATATGCGGCAGGCGGTGCCGATCGGGTTGGCCTTGGCCGGATTGTCGAGGTCGATGCCGTCGGCATAGACCATGTCGCGGGCGTGGGCGACGTCGCAGCCGAGCCCGATCGAGTAGTAGCTCTCGGGCAGGCCGAAGCCGCCGCCGCGCTTCCGCACCGTCGAAGCGATGCAGAAAAAGGTCGAGCCATTGGGCATCCGCGATGTCTGCACATGGATCTGGCCGGGCGTCATGAACGCCGAATAGACGTTGAGGCGCGGGCAGGCGCCGCCATGACGCGGGAAGCGGAAGCCGGAGAGCGAGAACCGCTTCGAGATGTTGCCGGCGATATCGACCCTGAGCATGTGGAAGGGGATGCCCTTCAGGCCCGGCCGCTGCATGGTGGTGAGCCGGTGGCACACCTGTTCGAAGCTGGTGCCGAAATGGTGCTCCAGCATCTCGATGTCGTAGCGGACCAGCTTCGCCGTCTCGAGAAACGGCTCGTACGGCATCAGCAGGGCGCCGGCGAAATAGCTGGCGAGCGCGCCGCGCCCCACGGCCCGTGCCTCGTTGTCGCTGACGCCGGCCTTGTCCAGGAGTGTGTTGATCGCTTCGCTGGCGGTGATGAGGCCGATCTGCTGGGCGATCTGGAAATTGCGGCTGCTGGGCGACAGCATTTCCGACAGCACCAGGGTCCGTGCCACCGGGTCGTACCGCCTGACCGTACCGTGCCGCGCCGCCGGCGGCAGGATCGCCACGCGCACGCCGCAGCGCTGCTCCAGATGGACGAGCATGGCGCGGAACGGGTCGCCGATGGGCAGCTTCGCGTCTTCGAGGACCCGCTGCGCGATCTCCTCCAGTTCGGGGAAATAGTTGCTGTTGGCCTGCAGGAAGTCGGAGACGAGGTCGGCCGGGAGGTCGGGGCGCTCGATCGCCAGGGGATTGCCGTCTTCGGCCGAGACGCGCTCGGCCAGCGTCGTCAGGTCGCTCTGTGCCTTGCGGTGGGCGTCGTAGAGGGCGAGGACCGCCCGCGCCACGCCGGAATTGGCCGAGACCAGATCGCGTACGTCGGTGGTGCGGACATCGTGGGCCTCGAACACCGGATCGCCGAACATCTCCATCAGGTCGGCGAGAAGCTGGCTGTCGTCGTCGGCGGCGAGATCTGCGAGCTGCAGGCCGAAGCCCTCGGCGAGCTTCAGGAGCAGCGTCGCGGTGACGTTTCGCTGATTGTTCTCGATCAGGTTGAGGTAGCTCGCCGAAATGCCGAGCCGCTCGGCCATCCGCGCCTGGGTGAGGCCGTTCTCGCGCCGGAGCCTGCGGATCGTCGATCCGAGGCGGGTGCTGCCGGTGGAGTCCGCGGTGATCTTGCTCATGGACGTGTCACAGCTTCATTTACAGAGTTTACGGATCAACCAATGTAACATTACAGAAGTTTACATATTTTCTTATTGTATATCAGGAACTTATTGTGCACCAGCGCCCTTTGTAATTTTCTTACGTCAACCCCGATCACGGGAATGCAGCAGGAGTTGACGGCGATGAACATGCATATCTTCCAGGGCCTGTCCCCGAGCACGAACAAGAACCGATGCGGCCGTTCGACGACGGCGCGGCACGAGGATGGCTGGCCGACCCCCGAGTGGGCTCCCGACCGCTGGGCCGGCATCAGCCGCGACTACAGCCGGGCCGACGTCGAACGCCTGCGCGGCTCGATGCCGATCCGCCACACGATGGCGGAGAACGGCGCGGCCAAGCTGTGGCGGCTTCTGCACAACGAACCGTTCATCAACACCCTGGGCACTTACACCGGCAACCAGGCGGTGCAGCAGGTGCGCGCCGGCCTGAAGGCGATCTATCTGTCGGGCTGGCAGGTGGCGGCGGACGCCAACAGCGCGTCCCAGACCTACCCGGACCAGAGCCTCTACCCGGTGGACAGCGTTCCGACGATCGTGCGCCGTATCAACCGCGCTCTCCAGCGCGCCGACCAGGTTCAGCACATGGAGCGGGTGGACGGCGTATCGACCGACAGCATCGACTGGTTCGTGCCGATCATCGCCGATGCCGAGGCCGGTTTCGGCGGTCCCCTGAACGCCTTCGAGCTGATGAAGGGGATGATCGAGGCGGGCGCCGCGGCGGTTCACTTCGAGGACCAGCTCGCGTCGGAAAAGAAGTGCGGCCATCTCGGCGGCAAGGTGCTGGTGCCCACCCGCGCCTTCGTGAAGACGCTTAACGCCGCGCGCCTCGCCGCCGACGTGATGGGCGTGCCCACCCTGATCATGGCCCGCACCGACGCCAACAGCGCCAAGCTGATCACCAGCGACGTCGACGAGGCCGATGCGCCGTTCATGACCGGCGAGCGGACCGAGGAAGGCTTCTACCGGATCACCGGCGGTCTCGATTGCGCGATCGCCCGCGGCCTGGCCTATGCGCCTTATGCCGACCTGATCTGGTGCGAGACCGCAACCCCGGACCTGGATGAGGCACGCCGCTTCGCCGACGCGATCCATGCCAAGTACCCGGACCAGATGCTCGCCTACAACTGCTCACCCTCGTTCAACTGGGCCAAGCATCTCGACCAGGCGACCATGGAGCGGTTCCAGCGCGAGCTGGGTGCGATGGGCTACAAGTACCAGTTCGTGACGCTGGCGGGCTTCCACAGCCTGAACTACGCGACCTTCGAACTGGCCCGGAACTACCGCGACCGCGGCATGGCGGCCTATTCGGACCTTCAGCAGGCCGAGTTCGCGGCGGAAGCCAACGGCTACACCGCCACCCGCCATCAGCGCGAGGTCGGGACCGGCTATTTCGACGCGGTGGCCAATGCGATCAGCGCCGGCCGGTCGTCGACCACGGCGATGGCCGAATCGACCGAGACCGCGCAGTTCTAAGTGATGTAAGGTGTCCCCCGGCCCTTGTGGCCTGTCCCAGCGGCCCCGCAGCTTCGGTTGCGGGGCCGTTTCTTCTTGTCGGGCAGAACTCTTTGTAACAATATAACAAAAGAGTGGATTTCGGGGGGAGGCCCGTGGCGCAGGCAAGCAGCCCACGGTCGGAAGGTTGGTGGGAAAGAACGCGGGTGTATGTCGCCCTCGCGGTCTTTCTGCTCGCCCTCGCCCATATCGGACTCCACGACCTCTCCCATGACAAGTACGGGCATTTCGACGCCAGCGCCGCGCATGACTGCGTCCTGGCTCACATGCCCGGCACGACGGTCGCCGATCCGCCGGAAGTCACCGTCGTGGCCTCGTTCGTCGTTCGGATCGGGTGCTCTCTAGCCGAGGATATCCTTCCCGGCCGTCCCGCATCCTCGACCTCCGCCCGCGATCCACCCACCGCCTGATCACTGAGCTTTCGCTGCGTCGAGCGCTTCTCCCACCGGGGAGCTGCGTCGCTCGACGCATGCCTCATCATGATCAGGAGGAAGACGGATGCTCCCACACAAGGGACGCGTCGCTCTCGGAGCGACACTGGCTGCACTGAGCTTCGGCATGGCCGGAATGGCGCAGGCGCAGGATGACACTGACGCAATGCGGGCGCAGATCGAAGCGCTGCGCAATGCAATGAGCGACATGCAGGCCGCCTACGAACGGCAGGTCGACGCGCTCGAACAGCGGCTGGAACAACTGGAAGCGCGTCCCGCGGCTGAGGTGACGGCTGCGGCGCCGGCCAGAGTGGTGCCGGACGCCGGCGCGGCACCACTGGCCGAAGCGTTGTCCTACCACTCCGGCGACATCAGTGCCTCGGTCGGTCTGAACATCGACATGGCGGGCGGCGGTTCGACGGCC
>MDTD01091590.1_pt1 | contig 35612 bp, 23 predicted proteins | sample 811221 | NCBI WGS metagenome assembly MDTD01 (sample SAMN05326646, study PRJNA326480) | marine metagenome | isolation source: seawater | place: Pacific Ocean: South West | collected 2011
CCAAAACGTATTCCAAACCTCAAATGGACAAAAATTGTAAAACCTAAAGGTTTCGCCTGAAGGCGAGGGTTTTAAACCCATCGCCGTGACAATAAAAACCCTATGGTCAAGCAGGAACATCGCGACCTGCTGGCAAGAACCGGATGGTACTTTGGCAAGCCCTTACCACTGGGCAATTGTCATTACACGGTTACAGATTTTCTTATGCTCAATTTGATGTTCAATGGATGGAGCTACTTGAGCATACAACAATTCTCAGATCATTTTCAGGAATTTCTACACACTCACCTTGGAGAAGGTTCAACTTTGGTTTTCACATTGGGTATTGCATTGACCTGCTTCATGATTGTGATGGGACATTGGTTTAATGCACTTTTTTCATCGCGAATCCGTAGCAATCACATCATGCTCCTACTGGCACTACCACCATTGATTTTCTACCCGCATTTTAACATTTACATGGCTTGCTTAGCTCTATTGGGAATTTACATCGTTTGTGTCTGCATGATCAACTACAACCTTAAGCATTTTATTTGGGAAGAGCCTTACTATGACAAAAATCCGATCAAACGACTGCAAGATGAAGCTGCCAGATCAAAAATGATTCTTGGGGCTATGAAGCGATTATCACCCCGCATGACCAACAAAGTCTCGTCAATCAAAACTAAACTGTTATTGACTCTACTCATTTGTTGGTGGATCGATCTTGGTATGACACTTGTCCGTTTTATGTTTCTTGATCCTGACCAGAATGACCTGCATTACCAGATATTTGGTACATGGTCCCGAGCAGCTTACTACGACGAATCACCCTCGGAATTGCTGGACATGCAATTTATTACTGCTGTTTACATTTCCGTGATCCCCATTTACATCATGAACTTGATCTACATTGGCCAATACATCCTACGATGGATAACAGCAGCTCCAATACAAGTGTATTCACGTCCCTTGAATTTTCACTGGTTAATCCGCAAGTATGATGCGATGCTCCTTGTTCCCATTACCATCACTGCCTATACCGCCCTGATGTCTTGGATGCTTTACCATCATTGGCTGCATCCTCGGCTATTCCTCTATGTCACCATGATCGGGATGGTACTCATTGAATACATCATTGGACCATCGAAAGAGAAATGGTTCTTCACATGGAATCATGCAAAGTTCCTTGGCTCGCAACCTGCAATCAAAAAGAAAGCCATGGGTGAAATCGAAATCAGCTTTGATTTGGAATAACCTAGCCTGACAGTCACGAATCATGACACATCGTTTATACTGTCCGATTCAATGCCCCCGGACACTTTTCCAACCCAACTGCCTGACCTCTCTGCATGTGTCCATGCCGACGCACTTAAGCTGCGCAGGCTTTGGAAGAACATTGCCCGGCGGCAGTCGGAAAAACAACCTGTCGATCGGCTGCAGGATCGCTTTACCCGCTTGTACGTCCAATCCGTCCAGCAACTCTCCAAACGCAAAACTGCGATCCCCAAACTCACCGTTGATGAGTCCCTGCCCATCAACCAACGCCGGCAGGAAATTGCAGATGCCATCCGGGACAATCAGGTCGTCGTCATTTGCGGCGAGACCGGTAGTGGTAAGTCCACGCAACTGCCTCAAATCTGCATGGAAATCGGTCGAGGCCAGCAAGGCTATATCGGGCACACCCAACCGCGACGCCTTGCTGCACGATCCATTGCAACGCGCATCGCTTCGGAAACCAAAACGCAACTTGGCCAAACCGTCGGCTACAAAATCCGCTTTGGCGATGTGACTTCCGACAACACCCTCATCAAAGTCATGACCGATGGCATCCTCCTTGCCGAGTCTCAGCAAGACCCGATGCTTGAACAGTACGACACCATCATCATCGACGAAGCCCATGAGCGATCACTGAATGTCGATTTCCTTTTGGGTTACATCAAACAGTTACTACCCCGTCGGCCGGATCTAAAATTCATCATCACCTCAGCCACGATTGATCCCAAACGATTCAGCGAACACTTTAATGATGCGCCCGTCATTGAAGTCTCCGGGCGGATGTTCCCGGTGGAAGTTCTCTATCGCCCTACGGATGAAGAAACCTCACTGAGTGACAATGTCCGTGAAGCTTTGCATGAACTAATGCGGATTGGTCATGGTGATGTGTTGGTGTTCCTGCCGACCGAGCGTGACATTCGCGAGTGTGCCAAGGAACTTGGGTATTTGCAGAACAACGGCACGGAGATTCTGCCACTCTTTGCACGACTGAGTTCCGCGGATCAGATGAAGGTGTTTAATCCCACCGGCAAGCAACGGCGGGTGGTGTTGGCAACCAACGTCGCGGAGACCTCAATCACTGTGCCAGGGATTCGGTACGTGATTGATTCAGGTTTAGCGCGGATGAGTCGGTATTCATCCCGTGCAGGTGTGCAGCGATTACCCGTTGAACCGATCAGCCAGGCCTCTGCGGATCAGCGTAAAGGTCGGTGCGGGCGTGTGGCAGAGGGCGTCTGCATTCGACTGTATTCGCAGGAAGACTACGAGCAGCGTGACCGCTACACCACGCCGGAGATCATGCGCACCAATTTAAGCGCGGTCATCTTGCAGATGAAAGCATTGCGACTTGGCCCGGTGCAGTTGTTCCCGTTCCTTGATCCGCCTCGACCGACGATGATCAAACAGGGTTTTAAAACCCTTCACGAATTGGGCGCAGTCAACGAGGAAGGCGTACTATCCAAAATCGGTTGGCAACTGGCAAGCTTCCCGGTGGACCCGCGTGTCGCTCGGATGCTCATTGCTGGTCATGCTGAAGATGCGCTCGATGAAATCCTCGTCTTAGCTGCTGCAATGAGTGTGCAAGACCCACGCGAGCGTCCAGCAGAAAAGCGTGAAGCAGCCGACAATGCCCATGAACTATTCAAAGACGAAAGCTCGGACTTCTTAACGCTTTTGAACCTTTGGAAGTTTATCCGCCAACAACATCACAAACTCTCACGCAACCAATTCCGTAAATGCTGTAAGCAAAACTTCCTTTCACACACGCGCATCCGCGAGTGGATGGATGTGACCCAGCAACTCACCGAACTGGTGCGTGAACAGAAACTCCACAAGAATCACAAACCTGCAAAACCTGAGCGTATCCACCGAGCACTACTCACCGGCTTGCTTGCTCACGTTGCTGCAATAGATGACGGCTATGTCTATCGCGGGACCGGTGGCAACAAACTCTTCATCTTCCCGGGTTCGGTTCTGTTTAAGAAAAAACCACAATGGATGATGGCTGCCGAACTCGTCGAAACCGGCAAGCTCTACGCTCGGACCCTTGCCCCCATCGACCCTAACTGGCTTGAACCCCTTGCCGGACACCTGGTCAAAAAGTCCTACAACGACCCGCGATGGGATCGTCAATCCGGCCGCGCTCTGGTCAATGAAAAGATCACCATGTTGGGACTCACCATCGTCGCATCTCGCCGATGTCCGATGGATCGCTATGACAAAAACAAGGCGCGCGAAATGTTCATTCACCATGCCCTGGTGGAAATGGATATCGACAACAACAAAGCGCCGTTTATGCTCAACAATCAGCGACTACTCAAAAATGCCCAACAAATGCAGGCTAAACTCCGGCGACACGATCTGCTTGGTAGCCAACAACAACGTTATGATTTTTTCGACAGCAAACTTCCAGCCGATATCACCAACGCGCCGCGATTTGAAAAGTGGCGTAAAAAAGCAGAAGACAAACAGCCCAAGTTGCTGTTCATGAAGCTCAAGGATTTCCTTGCCCCACAAGTCGAAGAAGTCGATAAACGCTACTTCCCGGATAAGGCAGAAGTCTTTGGCAGCAAACTCAAACTCTCCTACCGCGCGGACTTTGGGCATGAAGATGATGGCGTCACCGCATCAGTTCCCGTCGGAGTCGTCGGGCAGCTTGATGATGATCAATTGCACAAACTGGTGCCGGGTTTGTTGGAACAGAAAATTAATGCCTTACTTCGCGCATTGCCCAAAGATGTCCGTCGACATTACATCCCGATTGCCAAGACCGCCCAAAGCTGTTTGCCAATTGTTGCAGCATCAGGCCTCCCGTTAACCGAAGCAATCTGTGAAGCGTTACAGCAGGTCGCAGGCTTTGCACCCAACCCGACATCGCTTGACTTGTCGATCCTCCCTGAGCATCTGCAAACCAATATCCGCGTGGTCGATGCACGGGGCAAGACACTTGCCAAGGGGCGGAATCTCAGTGAAGTCAAAGCCAAAGTCGGCACGCAGATTGGCGAGCGTTTATCGCAGGCCCATCATCCCAAATTCACCAAAACAGGCTTAAAACGCTGGGATTTCGGCGATCTGCCCCTGCAAGTCACAACCAAAAGTCGAGGCATGTCCCTGCCGGGCTATCCAGCATTGGTTGACTGTGACAAGTCGGTGAGTTTGGAACTCATGGAAAGTGAAGATGCTGCCCGCGCAGCTCATCGCCGTGGTTTACTGCGACTGTTTGTTTTACAAATTGGCGACCAACTCAAAGCCCACGTTCAACAACTTCCAAACCTTAATCAACTGGCCATCGACTTTGCGACATTGGGTGATAAAAAAATACTCATGGCCCAACTCAGTGAACGTGCAGCGATGATGACGTTCCTCACCGACGACGCGGACATCCGCACGCGTGTTGCCTTTGCCAAACGGTTTGACGACACGTGGGGCAATCTCGCTGCCAACGTCCGCAAGCTATCCGTGATCCTCGGCCAAGTCCTCGAAGCACGGCGGCAGGTTGATGTGTCGCTGGAACATGATTGGCCCCCCAGCGCGACGCATACCATTGAGATGATCCGCTACCAGCGCGACCTGCTGATCCCCAAAGATTTTATCACGCAAATCCCCGATCCTTGGCTGACACATTTACCCCGGTATTTACAGGCTATTTCGGATCGACTAAGTAAATTAGCCGAGCGTCGGTACGGGCGTGATGCAGAGTTGTACAGTCAACTTGAACCCTACGAACGCGCCTGGTCACAGTTAACTAACGAACAGCAACAAACTGCTGCGGGTATCAAATTTTTCTGGATGCTTCAAGAGTTTTACGTTGCGTTATTCGCTCAACATTTAGGAACCGGCCAAACCATCTCCGCCAAACGCCTGGATAAACAACTCGCCAAGGCTCAACGCAAAACCCAGCAGGTCACCGTCAAAGCCGAAGTCAGCAACACGCCACAGGTCAAAGATGCGATCAGCGACCTGGTGAAAAAATTCGGTGATCCGTTTGCGTGATTAAGCTTTGCGTCACGATACGACCCTGCATCCATCGGATGGTGGTTATTGTGCTGCTTGAATCTTGACTGTCATCTTGTTGTTCTTTTCATTGGACTCGGCGATGCGGTTGATGTCATCGACATGGGCGACTAGCTCGTGGGCCTTGCCATCACTTATCCATGTTGGGGTTTTCTGGGGGCCGCCATTGGCTTTGATGGTGATGGATTGCCCTGCTTTTAAGGGTTTTTGGACAACGCCCCAGGCTGTTATTTTGCGATCAATTCTAAAAGCGACACCTATTTTACTTAGAGGCATATCGTTGCCTGAGTCATTCTTGACCACAGCGGTAAAGCTCACGACATCACCTACTTTAGGCGTGGCAGGACTGGTGTTGACTTGCGTGACTACGAGGTCGGGATGCGTGCTTAAGGATTGGTCTTGAATCGTAAAAGTCTGCTTGAGAATATTATTACTTTCATCATCTTCCCGGAAACGGTCCTGGTCATCGACGTGTGCGGTGAGTGTATGTTTGCCGGATGAAGCGAGCCAATGTTTATTGCTGCCAGGACCAGCATTGGCGGCAAGTGTGATTTCTTTTCCCGGTTCCAATGGTGTTTCGTAGTTGTCGGACCAGCAGACTACGCGGTTATCAATTCGAAAAGCAATGCCGTGAGTGATGGCAGGTGATGCGTACTTTCCAATATTTTTGATCGTCGCTTTGAAACTGACTTGGTCGCCTGCTTGTAGGTTTTGCGGTTGCATACTGACATTGGTGACGATGATGTCAGGGAAGTTTGCCTTGGTCATGGCCATGTATTGAACTGGATCTGAAACATTGCCAAAGGTATCCACTGCACTGACGGTGTAGGTGTATCCAATACCGGGCAAAGTAACGGTGTCACTGAATTGTGTTTGGTCGGTAAAGCCAAGCGGCTGTCCCAATCGCGAGACGAAATAGCCCTTGATTGAAGGGGTTTTCACCGGTGCGTCCCATGACAGATGGATATCATGGCTGGTGGTTGTAGCTGTGATATTGCGTGGCGGGGAGACGGCCTGTTTTGTCACTTTGGGTAATTGGAATGCGACGATGAGCATGTCATCGGGCACATCCAGTTTCAGTTGCTCTGAGGCTTGTAACTGACTCATTGGCTGATCTGAAATAGTCGGGCGATACAACTGCACTTTACTCACAGGCACGTTAGGTAGACTCACCGTCACGGGCACATCGACATTATAAATATCCATCCCATAGTCGGGGTGATGGAAATCCTGATTGTAGACTTCGACATCATTCCATAGCAGCAGGTAATACGTGCCATCAGCTTTTTGCATGAGTAGATGATGTACCGTGTCACTCGATGCTTTGATAGTTAGTTCCAAAGCCTGTGGTGAAAAATCGGTATTGGGGTCTTTGAGAATAGCGATGTAATTTTTCATCGCAGTATATGACGATGTCGGTGTCATATAGTGAGTAACCAAACCGAACTTAGCTTCGGCACGTTTGCCACTTGCGTTCTGGTGTTCATGGGTGCAGATAAATTCGTAGATATGTGTGCGAACGACTCCGTGTTTGAAGTATTCAGCGAGCATGCGTGGGATGAGTTTGGATTTCGCCAACTCGGTGGTGCCTTGCGATTCACGCGGTCCCATGCCGTAGGCAGTATGGTATCCGGCTTCGGTCGCGATGATGCGTTTGGCAGATTGATTGATACCCAGAATTTTCTGCGCGTTATCCAACGTCGGCTGAAGATTCGAAGGACTGCGACCATTGGGATAGGAATGGATGACGGCAAAGTCGAAACTGGTTAATGGGGCCAAGGGTGTGTTGTTACCCCTGTAAGCTGTTGAAGTCGCAATCACCGGAATATGTTTAATGAGCGGATCGCTTTTTATGATCTTGTATAAATCATCCTGAAACAAACGCGTTGCTCTGGGGAAACCTTCCAACCCTTTGTACTTGATGGGCCAGATATTGGTTTCGTTTGGGCCTTCAATGGCGGCAATCGCTTCAGGATTTTGACGGATCAAGTCGAGATACTTTGACATGTCCGGCATGACAATCGCTGTGGTTTTAACGCCTAAATCACGGTAAATCTCCATGTTTGGAGCAGTGAAACGATCGCGGATATAGCGAACTCCCAACTCTTTGAGCAGTTGTTTGGCCTTGGGGAATTGCTTGCCATAGGGCGTGTCCATGTAGGTCCAATGCGTACACACGCCGATGGATTCGACCATGTCATCGGCAGGCACTGCTTGCTCCATCGCAAACGCTGGCAAAGTAATACCGGCTAACAAAGTTGATACGATCAATATCCAACACGTTTTCATAACGAGTCCTGTCATACTGCTTGAATGTCAAAGGTAATTAAAAAAAATTGATATTACGTTTTGTCTATGCGTCTACTTCTGAGGCGTAATCAATAATGCGATGCACTATATCCAAGAGCGATGTAGTTTTTCTCTGTTGCATTGGTCTTGACGAGGGCATCCATATTCATCGTTTTGACATGCCCATCAAGAAACGCACCATTGAGATTGGCATTGGGATCTTCACCCACAAAAATATTCGTAGACATATGTCGAAATGCTAACATGCGCATCCGCGAGAGTTGTTCATTGGCTGACTTGGATACAAGCGTGCGTTCAAAATACCAGTGGTAACCATAGTTGCTGCTGTTGGGGCCAATCACACCACCGGGCAGGGCATCGGCAAAGAGCAAAAACTCCGATGGAGATGGCAAACGCGTCTGATTGAGATATTGATAACTGCCATAGTGGTCATCATTGGAGTTGGTACTCACGCTGGCTTTGGTGCAACTGGAAAGATACGCAATGTTGTAACTGGTCTGCATGCGATTGCCCCACCATATTGCGTTCTCATTGGGCAAACCAAACTCAGACGTACTCTGTGGGCATTGGTAAATTGGAATATTGCGTCCGGCCTGAGTACTGATATCGACCCGGGCATTGAGATACGTTGCAATGCTGTGATGCCAATTGGATTCAACGGGATTGTTATTATTCCAACCGGGCAAAACCCCTTTAAAATCGGAGCTATACATTGTCGCTGCAAGTTGGATCTGCTTGAGCTGATTCATGCATGCCATACTACGAGACGCGTCGCGTGCTGATCGAAGTGCAGGAAGCAGAATCGAAATCAGCAAAGCGATGATGGAGATCACCACCAACAGTTCGATGAGTGTAAAACCGCGTAGATGGAAAGTGGGTTTGTGTCGCATTGCTATTGTCCTGTTACAACAAGCTTTGGTTCAATGACACGTAACTGCGGTTCAGTCGGTAATGCCCCACTGACACGCTCACGCAGCAGATCAATCATGGCTTTACCAATGGTATCAGGTTGCGTATCAACGTCAGCAACGGGGTGCTTAAGCGGCCCATCACTCGACCAACGTCGATGCCAGATGTTGTCAAAGCCACATATTTTCAAATCTCTATTGGGGTCGATCCCCAGAATCTCACATGCCCGTGCAGTTGCCTGCAAAATGGCGTCGGAAATGCAGACGATGGCATCAAAGGTCTCACCGTTTTTCAAACGCTCCGCCAGATAACTTGCAATCCATCGCCCAAGCATCTCGCGCAGTGAAGCATCATGTTTTTGATCCATCGGCGGTTGTTTAGGCCAATGCAAAACCGGCGTCGGTGAAACGTTGTGTGTCTCACAGGCCTGTAGGTATCCTGCGTCACGCATTTGCAGCCAGTAAAGGTCCGCAGCAGCATTACCCCAAAGTCTCAAAACTTTTTGACAGCCTTGTTCTAACAGCCAATTCGTCAACGCGTACATACCTTGCTTCTGATCCACAAACACACGGTCGAAGGTTGCCAAACAAGGTGAGTTGCCATGCACGACGACGGGGATATGACGTTGCTTGAGTTGATTGAGGATCGTTTTACCAGAATCACTCTGCGCCAGTTCATGTGTTGCAATGATGCCGGTGAGTTGTTGCTGTTTGATCCATTGGATGGTTGCATCGTCGACGTTGTTGGGGTTGAACTGAATCAGGTGCGAACCCTGCAAGGAAACCTGATGACTCACGCTGTATTCGATGCGGTCAGCTGAGCCGCTTGGCTCCCAGTTGTTCGCGTCTTTATGCGAGAGAATGCCGATGGTCTGAGCCATGGGGGTCAGTGCTTCGGCTTGATTGCCCACGACGAGATAACCACGCGGCTCATGGCGTTTGAGTTGGCCACTGCGGGTCAGCTCGATCAAGGCTGCTCGCAACGGCGTACGTGAAACATTGAGGTCCGCTGCGATTCGACGTTCCGATGGCAAAAGCTCCCCGGCCGGCCAATGCCCCGTGGACAGTTTTTCCTCAAGCTTGCTCAAGGCGTACTCGGTTGTCGTTGAAGTCGTGGTCAATGCTGAAATCCAATCATAAAAACCAATGGTTTTTTGGTTTTAAAATGGTATTCCGTCAACTCTACAAAATCAACCCACTTGCTTCAAACACCCGTTAAATATCCATAAAATGTTAATTTAAAACAAATTGACTAATCAAAAAAAATCCAACTCGCATAACGATTTCAATGATGAAAACGGATTAATACACCAAGATGAGCCGTCCAAGTCCTGATTGCATTTCAATTCATTGACTGTTCAGATCAACAGGAGTCACGTCTTGTTTTGCCCCTGTCATGTTGTTTGAAAGCATCATTTTTCTATCGACCAATACTCATTGCCACTTATCCCCAACCGCTTGAAACTTATCCCCATGCTTTGTGGAATATCTTCATCATCCCGTTAAATCACGACTTAAAATCGCACTTCTTTTTTTCCACAATCCACAACGTTATCCCCAACAACTCGTGGATAAAAAATCCTTCGGCGCGCAACCTCATGTCTTAACACTGCCTAAACAATGTCAAGGGCAAAATCGCCTTGTAAACCAGTTGAATCCCATGGCGTTGACATTTATCTTGCAAACAGTGGCAAAGGACTGCTGCATAACACAACTGGCACGCACAAGGCATTATAAAATTCACATTTGGGTCTGACCCATATTGCCAGTGAAATGCGGATCACGTTTTCATAACGATGATCCAAAAGTGTTCCCTTGGATGTTTAAAACTTCCAAGGGGGATGGAGCCTGTCGGTGTTGGGACCTTGGCCACTGCCACCCCCAACGTACATACTCAAAAACACGCGCCAGGCATGAGGCCTGACGTGTCATGCACGGAATAGAGGGATTCGTGACAGCAACCACGACGGCGCAATCCGTTTGCGCTCGCATCGCCGAGCGACTGGCACTTCAACTTGGACAATGGAAGGTGGACTTATGGTTCCCCAAAGCAGCAAAGCTTCAATATGACGAAAACGGCAGTAAACTGAATCTGGCAGTCCCCAGCGAGTTTGTCGCTCGACGCATCGGCAAACAATTCATGGGGCAAATTCAGGTTGCTGCTGAAGGTGAACTTGGACAAAGCATTGAGCTGGATATTCAGATTCGCCCCGAATTGTTCGACGCACATCCTCGTACCAGCCCTGCCACCACGCAGGCTCAGCAGGCAATGGATCAGCCAGCACCGGTCATCAGCCGAGCTGTCCCCTCAAGCATCAGCCGCCCGACACGTCGCCCGTGGAACCTGCGGTACAAGCTTGATGACTTCGTGGTCGGCCCAAGTAACGAACTGGCTTACGCTGCTGCAACCGGACTCACCGACCCATCACAGGATCACCATGTTGGCCCGCTATTTGTCTACGGCGGATGTGGCCTGGGTAAGACACATCTACTCCAAGGTATCTGCAACAAGATCCTCAGCCAGGACCACGAAGCCAAAGTGATGTACGTCACCGGCGAAGCGTTCACCAACGAATTTCTCACTGCGGTTCGCACCAACAAAGTCGATGGCTTTCGTCGCAAGATGCGTCGCCTGGAAATGCTCTGCATTGATGACATCGACTTCATTGCCAACAAGCAGGCAACCCAACAGGAATTTCTGCACTGCTTTGATGCATTGGAATTGGCAGGCTCCAAAGTTGTGCTCGCATCGGACAGTCATCCAAAGTACATCGAGCAATTTTCCGAATCATTGAGCAGTCGCTGCGTCAAAGGCATGGTGGTTCAGGTTCACGAACCAGACCTTGCAACACGTAACAAAATCATTGCCGCCCTGGCAAGCCGTCGGAACATGATGCTCAATGAAGCAGCCATCCAACTCATCGCAGCACGATGTATTGGTTCGGTTCGTGAAATCGAAGGTGCACTTACCCGTGTTCATGCGATGGCAACTTTGATGCAACGCAACGGCCAATCCGGTCCGGTCACCATCGGCCCATCACTGGTTAACCAGACCTTTGCATCAGAACGTCAAACGCGCGTCAATCGCATCATCCATTTTGACAGCATTGCGGATGTGGTCTGCGAACAGTTAGCAGTCGATCGCAATCAAATCAATGGCCCAGGTCGTCATCGTGACATTGTTTTAGGTCGCAACATCATGGTGCATTTAGCCCGTGAGATGACATCCATGAGCTATCCTGAAATTGCCCGTGCGATCAAGCGTGCAAGTCATTCAAGTGTCGTAGCTGCTGCCAAGCGAATGAGTGAACAGCTCAAGAAAGATGAGTCATTGATTCATCCAGCAGCGGGGACATTAATGCCGATTACAGAAATCATCGAACGCTGTCGCCATGCGATTTATCGTGCTGGCTGATCCCCCCGGAAGTTTTCATACTGACATTGGGAGCTTTGGGAAGACAATTAGTACCGCCGGACACTACCTGATTGGGTCCAGGTTTATCAGGTAGCAAAGTCCGACACCTGTGTTGCACAAATCGGGTTGAGAGATTGAATTTGGAGTAACGAATCACAGGGAGGTGAACACGCCGCCGAGGCAATAACTCGGCGGCGTTGTTTTTTTTAACATATCACGCGTTGATCACGACTACACATTAAAGCCCTGGGGTTTCAACCCTAGGGGCGCCTTGAAACTTTGATGCAGATCACAAGCACTGACACAATTTTTCAAACACCAACAACCACTGATCGGTTTTTTCTAACACGAAACGCATTCATTCCCCAGTATATATCCCATGCATAAGAGTTAACATCATTTCGACAATTACCAAACTTACCCCAATAAGGTGAATACCAGAAACGATCCTTTTTCTGCTTATCAACAATACACCGCCAGAAATTAAACACGCACTATAAAGTACAGATCGAATTAAGTGCCATAGATAATACTGGCCACTAAGAAAACTGAAATTCGGGAATATCGCAATTGTGTACTGAGCGAAGAGAAAGCTGTGATATAACGCTGAAAAAAATAAACCCCCATGCAGGATCAAATATTTTTTTCGAAAGATTAAAACCAAACACATTAACGTAACAGCGCTGGCTGTGGCAGTTTGGAATATTGCCATACACATCAATAAATCATAACCACTCATGAGAAGCCCCCTGGAATTTAACTATCAAATAAGGCATTGCGATCCAAGCCTGTTATTCACGTTCCAAAATACCGCCCACCCAACATACTAAAAAGTATCTCTACCAACACCGCTCCCAACAAACCATCACCCATCTGCTACGAGGATCCGTGGCAACTTTTCGTGGTCGGCTAAGACTTGTACGTTTTTGTATTCGTGTTGTGTGGCTAAATCCATCACATCCAATTTTGTGCAACTGGCGATTTCGATGAGCAGTTGGCCAGGGGATTTGAGGACTTTTTTGGCTTCAACAATCAGAGGTCGGACAAATTCCAAGCCATCACTGCCACCACGTAAGGCGCTGTGCGGTTCATAGTCTTTGACGTTGGGTTCGACGGCTTGCCATTCATGATCGGGAATGTATGGCGGATTGCTGATGACGTAATCAAAACGATGCTTTAACACCGGTTCCAACAAATTGCCCAGGTGAAACTCAATGCGATCAGCGACGCCGATTTTTGTCGCATTCTCCTTGGCAATGACTAAGGCGTCGGCACTGATGTCCGTGGCAACGATATGAGCTTTGGGCAGATTCTTGGCAAGCGTCACCGCGATAGCGCCACTGCCTGTCCCAATGTCGGCAATGACCGGTTCGCCAAAGCCGGGCGTGTTGCGGCAGTGACGGATGACGTGATCAATGATCGTCTCCGTGCTGGGGCGGGGGATGAGTGTGGCTGGCGTAACTTTGAAAGTCAGGCCGTAAAACGGAGCATGGCCGACGAGGTAGTCCACCGGCTCATCCTTGGAAGCCCGTTCAACCAACTCCCGAAAGGCGGCGCGTTCCAATTCACTGGCAGGACGATCCAAGTCCATGTAAAGCTTGATGCGTTGCACGCCCAGGACATGTGATAAAAGCATCTCCGCACAAAGTCGTGCATTGTCCATGTGACGCTTTTCGAAATGCTCAGTCGTCCAATTAAGCAGACGTCGCGTGGTCCAGGGTTGTGCGGTTGATTTCATGGGAACATTGTAAAGGCACAAGGGATCAGCGACTAGTATTGATAATTGGGCTTTACGTCTGAAATCCAGTTGTTCTGGAGATAGGGGACATTCGAATTTTACTGCCTTCGCAGAATTTGTGGTCGGTATCAAAGTCATGACACAATCATGAGTTGGCCAGGGAGCTTTCGCTCCCCGGACCCCTTGTCAAGTTCATGGCATCAGCGTTTACAGGTCGATTCGGCTAAGACAAATAAGGCATCGGTTGAGGGTGGCGATGACACGTTTGTGCATCTCAATCCCGTCCGCGCCGCGCGTCTTGAATGGATACAAGAACCTTGAGCAACGCTGGCCACTCACTGGTTGGCCGGGAGACCTGTACGCCCCCCCGGAAGCCCGAATCGGACCTCAGGCCCCTGAAGCAGTTGGCGCGATGAATCGCTAACGGTGCAAATACGATTTATCAAAACTAGCGAGATTCAAATCAATTGTCTTTTCTTCGCGTCCTTCGTGACCTTCGCGCCGTCGTGTTAAGAAATGAACGTCCAATGTCGATCGAGATGAGTAAAACAAACGCGATGACCTGTTTTCTGATGTATCACCGGCTCATAGAGCTCAAAATCCTGATGAATTGTCTAAAAACGATCTTTACAGGGATTGGCCCTCCCCTGCCGATAACCTGTAGTATTGAAACATCTTGCGATTTTGCCGTGAGTCGATTTGATATCCACGTGTTGATATCCATGGCCGCAAGGATCAGACCGAAGCATACGGGGTGGTTGCTTCTGACGTATGATGATGGGTGGCAACGATGCCAAAACCAGACTCCGTAAGCGCGAAACCAAGACTCATGCCCCGACACCTGCCCGCCAGACAGAATCGTCGCAACCAGAATCATCTGGATGCTCAATCCACCCCTGCGGGTAAACCTGCCCGGATTCCTGACCACCCATTGATCTGCAAGGATCATGCGACACTCATTGAGGATAACGATGGCATTGCCCAGCTTGTGGCACATGTGCGTGAGGTGGGGAGCTTTGCGTACGACACTGAGTTCATTGGTGAATCGAGCTATTACCCGCAACTGTGTGTGATCCAGATTGCGACGCATCAACAGATTGGATTGATTGATCCGTTGTGTGATGTTGATTTGATGCCGATCTGGGAACTCATTGCTGATGCGGATATCAAAACCATCGTTCATGCGGGAATGCAGGATCTTGAACCGGTCGCACGTTGTCTGGACAAGGCGCCAGCCAACATTTTCGACACGCAGATTGCAGCTGCCTTTTGCAACGAACCTTACCCGGCATCGCTGGCTCATCTGGTGGAGACCTGCTGTGGGGTGAAGCTCGGTAAAGGTCTGACCTATACCGCCTGGGACCGTCGACCGCTGAGTCCGACCCATCAGCGTTATGCTTCGGATGACGTGCGGTATCTGCCTGCCATTGAAGCAGCATTGACCCTGGCTTTAGAGAAGTCCAGCTACATGGATTCGATGCGCCAAGAGTGCATTGATTCGATGGAAAGCGTTGACATTTACCGCCCGAATCCTGAAACATTGTTTAATCGCGTTCGTTCCAATCGCAATTTTTCACGCAAGGAATCAGCGTTACTGCGACTGCTGGTCACCTGGCGTCAATCTGCTGCACAGGAACAGAACCTCCCGCCCCGGAGCGTGGTCAAAGACGAAGTGCTCATTGCCATTGCCAAGAAGGCGCCCAAGCAACGTGATGCGCTCTTTAATCTCAAATACATGCCCAAGCCGATCATCAGCATTTATGGCGATCACCTGCTCCAACTCGTTGAACAAGCCAAGGCGATCCCCAAGGATGAGCTCCCCAACGATCAGAAGTTCGAAGAGACCACTGCTCAACGTCACCGCAGTGAACAGCTTTGGATCGCGCTCAATGCCTTGGCGCATGGCAAAGGTATCGCCCCGGCACTGATCACCAGCCGGCAGGAAGTCGCACGCTGCTGTGATGCCATTCTCAAAGGTGAGTTGCCTGAGGATCACAAAATGAATACCGGTTGGCGGCGGACTCTGATTACAGACCCCTTGCAGGCCATGACCAGCGGCAAACCCTTGCAACTGGTTTGGGAAGACGATCAACTGCGTCTGGGGTAAAGACTCAAACAAATCAAGCGCAATAAAAAACCGCTGACAGCTCAATGCTGCAAGCGGTTTTGTTGTTGATAATAGGTATCAAATAATTTGTTTTACTCGATGCGCTCGCCGCCACGGGTGATGGATTGCGGATTCTTTTCCAGATGAATTTCTTCGGGCGTTTCATCTGGATAGATCACAAATGACAGGCCGTGCTTGCCGTTCTTTTTCTTTTGATACATGGCCTGGTCAGCCAATGTCAGCAGCATGTCGATGGTCAGGTCATCAAGACAGATGTCGGTGTAGACCGATCCAAGTGTAAAGTGAGAGCGGATGGTCAAATCATCACGCAGACGCACATCTTTACCTTCGACACCTTCGGCAAGTTTCTGACTTACGGCGTAGGCTCGAGCCCGATCAATGCCTGCAATAAGTACGGCAAATTCGTCACCGCCAAGTCGACCGATCAAGTCGTTGGGGCCGAGTTTCTTACGGAAAACACGGGCCAATCCTTTAAGCAGCAGATCGCCTGCATCGTGACCGTGCGTGTCATTGACATTCTTAAAATCATCCAGGTCAATGAGCATGCAGCAGACACCTGTGCCTTGCACGGATGCCATTTCCAGACGACGTTCAGCGAGTTGTGTAAAGCCCCGGCGATTGAGCACTTTGGTCAACGGGTCGGTAAATGCCTGGAACTTCAGGTCATTGAGTCCCTGCTTGGTTTGATCCACGTCCTTTTCAAGTCGACAGAGCTTGGCTGTGTGATTGATGGCATTGGTGGTGACCGTGGCAGTGAGTTTGCGAAGGATGATATCGGTGGATTCGATCTTCGGTGAGTTGTTGTAAAGTGTCCGCGCTTCCTCAGCGACACTGACCATAAAGCGATCAAGAGTCGGGTAGGTCTTGGCCATGAATCGCGTGTGCAGATTCTGGAGCCATTCCATGCAACGGGCGTCGGGTTCTTCATTCAGATGTGGGAGCAGACTTGCCATGAAGACAGCCCATTGCACCATTGGCGCTTCACTGCCATCGCTGGCCTGCAGGGGTGAATCGTGATGATTGATGACCGCTTTTTGAAGCTTACGTGAAGCATGCCATTCACGGAGCAATCCCTGACTGACAGCGGTGTGATCAAATCCGAACTGCTTTTTCTCCCAACTGCACCAGTTGCTGTGCGAGTTGGAAATAAAGGCCTGCTCGGTGTAGACATCCGGATTGACACTGATGAGCATGGGCAAGCCGATGTCCTGGATCAGTGCCATGCTGTAGGCGTCATCGGCCTGCTGTGGGTCGGTCAACTCACAGAACTTACGGGCGGCAATGGCCTTTTGCAGACTGTTGGCCCAGAGACTGTCAGCAATTTCTTTGGGTAGGGAAGATGACTCGGTAAGCATCCGCAGACCATATGCCATGGCTACGGCGCGGGCGCGGTTGGGACCAAGCAGTGTGACCGCACGTTCAATGCTGCTGATCTGGCGTGAGATGCCAAAGGCAGCGGAGTTGATCACGCCCAGCACACGGGCAGTGAGTGTCGGGCAACTTCGGATGGCATCTCGCACACGAACCAGATCCTTAGGTTCTGATTCCATAAGTGCAAAAAGCGCACCGGGCTGCACTACGGCTGGCCCCAGCTTTGAAAGAGTCTGCTTAACCAGTTCGTCTTCCTGGTTAATTTCCCCAATCATCATGGTTTGTGAATTATCGTTTTCCAATGGGCCCCCCTTGGCCGTCAATTGCATCGTTCTGGACCTCGTGATGATAAGCGTGACTGGAAGTTATCCGGTCCAAACGTACTGATCGGGTTATCCGGCCAATCACTGCTTTCATGTACTTTTGTTCGACCAAATCTCACGGTCGATTCAGTGGATGTGTCGTGCTGACTCCGAAATTGTGCAAAAGTAGCGTTACAGACAGAACGTCTGATAAAAAACGGCTTGTGTTTAAGCCACTAGTGTTTGGGTGTATTGCATGAGTTTGCATAACACAGACAAACAGACAAACAACAACCCCGCGACACATCATGTGCAACGGGGTTGGGAAGTTCGATTGAGTTGTTGTTGCCCAAAGTTGCTCAACTTTGCAACAGGCTTTGAGCGATGGTTATTTTTCCGTACTCATCCAGGAAATTTTGTTGCCCACCGGCATTTCTTTTTCAAAGAAGCTCACGCGCGGATGTTTGTCGCGGGTGAGAAAGGCGTAAACAACGACGAGTTTCAAACTACCGAGAATCGCCAAACCAACCAGCAGCAGCACAATCTGTGTCACCATTTGCAGGCCGGTCCCGGTTCCAAGCAAGTGCTCCCAGTTTGCCTCAGACACTCGGACAAAACCTAGGTCATTGGGAATTACAGGCTGTGGCACCAACGCCAACCAGAACGCTGAACCGAGCAACGCCACCAGACTCATCGGCAAGAGTACCTTGATACAGGTGTGCATCACCTGGTCGATACGAATACGCGGAAGCGTCCAGCGAAGCCACATTTGCACGAAGATCAGGCTAAAGGTCTTGATAAGCACCCAACCCATGCAATACAGGTTGACCAGTCCCAATTGACCGGCGGTCAGGGCGCTGTCACCGGTTGTGCCCCCTGCGGTATTGATCGCATCAGCCATGCCACTTAGCCCTGACGCGGCCCCCAGCGTGCCATTGGCATAAGCCAGACCTGCTGCGATGGGGTTGTAATTCAGTTCCATATAAATCGGGTCGAAATGGCCCAACGGGCTGTTCCAACCGCCAAGGAAAGTAAACGTGCTGATCACGCCGACGACGAACATACCTGCATATTCAGCGAAGAAAAAGAAGCTGAATCGCAGGCCGGAGTACTCGGTGTGGAAACCTGCCACCAATTCGGACTCGGATTCGGGTAAGTCAAATGGAGCACGTTTACAGGATGCCAGGGACGCGATGAAGTAGAGGATAAAGCCAAAAAACAGGAACGGATTATGGAAGACCAGCCAGTCCTGCATGCCACCGCCTTGAAGGTATCCAAGGTCAACCATGTTCAGCGTCCCGGCTGCGAGAATCGCACAGATGAGGCTCAGCCCCAGCGGAACTTCGTAGCTGACCATCTGGCAGGCTTCACGCATGGCGCCATAAATCGCCCACTTGCTGTTGGAACCCCAGCCAGCGAGGATCACCGCCATCACCTCGACAGCAAGTAGCGCCAAGATGTAGAGCAGTCCATTGTTAAACGAGCCGTCAAAACAGAGTTGCGGGCCAAAGGGAAGTGCCACAAAGGCTGCAAAAATAGGGGCAAAAGCGATATATGGGGCGATGCGATACAGCAGTTTATCCGCACCATCGGGAATCAGATCTTCTTTCTGGAAGAGCTTCACACCGTCAGCAAGAGACTGCGACCAGCCATGCCACAGCCCCGTATGCATCGGGCCAAGTCGACCTTGGATATGTCCGGCGACTTTGCGTTCCCACCAGATACTGAACATGGCAATGAGACTGATCCCGGCAGTGTAGACCGTGCCGATGATGGCCAGCTTCACAAGGATGTTGATCCATATATTGTTCGAAATGAGATCCATGATCCCAGCAATCGAGTAAATGGAACTATTGGTGACAGCATTACCCAGCATCGTGATCATCATCAGCGGCTTTCCGTCAGAGTCTTAAGCAAAAATGGACAGAGACGGATTTTAACCGCCAAGACGACATTACGCCAAACCCGGCAGGTCAAGGCAATCCGATAAGTCATTTTTTACCGCAAAGACGCAGAGAACTCAGAGGTAAGAGAGCAATACATTTTTGATATGAATATCCAATCAAGCCCAAGTCTAAGCGCAGCGAAGACTGGGATTCCAACGTAAACCATGTGTGCAACCTGTCATCGGGCACATCCCAGTCTTCGTCGCTTTGCTCCTTAGACTTGGGCTTATGTTTGTTTCTTTCTCTCTTGACTCTGAGTTCTCTGCGTCTTTGCGGTAAAAATGTCTTAGTCTTGTCCTGCCATCGCCAAACCTGCCAGCCTGCGGTATCATGTTCCCTCTTACCCCGAATTGGAAGCCTGAATCAGGAACGTGACCTTATGGATTATGTCCAGATCACCCAGGCGGATCGGCAGGCAATGCTTCAGAAGATCGGCGCCCCGAGCGTTGAAGCCCTTTATGCCAACCTGCCCCCGCAGTACCGCCTCGAACGTGACCTTTGTCTGCCAGCGGCTCGCAGTGAGTTATCACTCCAGCGCGATCTTGCTGCCATGGCCAAGCTCAACCATACAGCCACCAGCCAGGCCTGTTTCCTGGGGGGCGGTGCCTATGACCACTTCATCCCGCAGGTGGTCAACAACATGGCTGCCAAGGGTGAGTTCGTCACCGCTTATACGCCCTATCAGGCTGAAGCGTCTCAAGGTGCCCTCCAAGCCTTCTTTGAATTCCAAACGCAGGTCACACGTCTGACCGATCTGGATGTCTCCAACGCATCCTTATATGACGGGGCAACCGCCATCGTCGAAGGCGTGCTCATGGCACTGAACTCAACGGGCAAGCGTCGCGTCCTCGTCGGCCAGACCGTCAATCCGCAATACCGCACCGTCATCCAAAGTTACCTCACTGACTTGGCTGCGGAATATGTGGAATTGCCTGCGACCAACGGCGTGATCGACACTGCCACCATCGAACAACATATCGACAACGACACCGCTGCCGTAGTGATCCAATCGCCCAACGTCTTTGGCCAAATCGAAAACTGGACCAAGCAATTTGAGGTTGCCCACAGCCAGGATAAAACGATGGCCATCGCCATTTTCAATCCGATCGCTTCAGCCATGCTCAAGCGTCCGGGCAGTTGCGGGGCAGACATCGCAGCAGGTGAAGGTCAGCCTTTGGGCATCCCATTCCAATACGGTGGCCCGTGGCTCGGACTCTTTGCTGCAAGTAAAAAGTACATGCGAAAGATGCCCGGTCGCCTCATCGGTCAGACCGCCGACAAGCATGGCCGTCGCGGATTCTGCCTGACTCTTCAAACCCGTGAACAACACATCCGTGGTGCCAAGGCAACGAGCAACATCTGCACCAACCAGGGACTCTTAGCGGTCCGCGCCACCGTGTACATGTCTGCCATGGGACCACGTGGCATGCAGACCGTTGCCCAACAGTGTTACCACAAAGCCCACTATCTCGCGGACGCCATAAGCAAACTTGATGGCTACGCGTTGGCATACTCCGGCAACTTCTTCCACGAGTTCGTGGTCAACTGCCCGGTCAAGGCAGGCGACATCATCAAAGCGGGTAAAGCCCAGCAAATACTCCCCGGACTTTGTTGCAAGAAACTCGGGATTGGCGATGAAAAACAACTGCTCATTGCTGTAACCGAAAAACGCACGATTGAAGAACTCGATGCCTTGGTGAGTCTGCTTAAGGAGGGTAAATGAGATGTTTGATCCCAAAGCTTCCCCAAAACTGATTTTCGAACAGAACAATCCGGCCCCCAAAACACCGAGCATTGACTTGCCGGAGTTGGATGTGCCCAAGGCAGCAATCGACAGTGACCTGCTTGCTGACGAACTGCTCAACCTGCCGGAAGTCGGCCAGTTGGATGTGGTTCGTCATTACACGGCATTGGCAAAACGCAACTTCTCCGTGGATGCCAACTTCTACCCGCTGGGTAGCTGCACCATGAAGTTCAATCCGTCGATCAACGAAGCTGCCGCCGCGATAGAAGGCTTCATCGGTGTCCATCCGTTGCAGGATGATGAAGACGCTCAAGGTGTCCTCAAAATGCTCCACGAGACGCAGACCTGGCTCGCGGAGATTGCCGGCTTGGATAACGTTTCGCTCCAACCTGCTGCCGGTGCTCACGGTGAATTCACCGCATTGAAAGTCATCCGCGCATGGTTTAATGATCCCAAAGGTGGCAACGATCCTAAGCGTCGCAAAGTCCTCGCGCCGGATACTGCGCATGGTACCAACCCTGCTTCCTGCACCATGTGCGGCGCAGGCGTGATCAGCGTCCCCTCCAAAGATGGTTACGTGGACATGGATGCCCTGCGAGAGATGGTCGATGACGAGACCGCTGCGATGATGATTACCAACCCCAACACCGCGGGCCTCTTTGATGGCCAGATTGGGGAGATCGCCAAAATTCTCCATGATGCTGGTGCGCTGCTGTACCTCGATGGTGCGAACATGAACGCCATCGTCGGCGTGGCACGTCCAGGTGACTTTGGCGTGGACATCATGCACTACAACACGCACAAAACCTTTTCGACACCGCACGGTTGTGGTGGTCCCGGATCAGGCCCCATTGCGGTCAAGGATTTCCTCACGCCGTATCTGCCCGTGCCACAGGTGGTCAAAAATGATGACAACACCTACAGCCTCAAAACCGACTGCCCCAAGAGCATTGGCAAAGTCCGCAGCTTCTTTGGGCAAGTTGGCGTGCTGCTGCGTTGTTGGACATACATTGCTGCGGCTGGCCCCGATGGGATTCGCAATATCGGGCAGACCGCAGTGCTTAACGCCAACTACCTTGCAGCCTGCATGGAAGAGCGTTTTGCGATGCCTTACTTCTCCAAGGCCGACAAGAAGTATTGTGCTCATGAGTTCATCACGGTCCCCAAGGATTTGTTAGCCAAGGGCGTCACACTCATCGACATTGCCAAGCGCATGATTGATTATGGTGTGCATCCACCGACGATGCACTGGCCGGTGCATGATTGCCTGATGATTGAACCGACGGAGACTGAAAGCAAAGCGACGTTGGATCGATTCATTGAAGTGATGGCCGCCATTGCCGATGAGATTCAACAGGACGCTGAGTTTGTCCAGGCTGCGCCGCATCATGCAGCGATTGATCGGCTCGACGAAGTCGCCGCCGCCCGGACGCCGGTGTTGACGTATACGGCATGATGGTGTTCAAGAATGCTGTTGGCTTTTAACACAGAGGCTCAGAGACACAGAGTTTTACGCAGAGAAAGCAATTTTGATTTGCTCTCTCTGAGACTCTTTGGTTTATTGCGATTCAAATTGCTTACCGTCATTCACTGCTGATCTTTGAGATACCGCTTGAGGATCAAATCCACATCGGACTTATACTCACGCCCGAAGACGGAGACGATCAAGTGTTCCCAGAACGCTTGTTGATCTTCAAGGAGGAAGGCTTCACCGTGACCGGATTGGGCGAGTGTTTGGAGGTCTTCAAGCACATTGGCTCGTGCGCCATCGCCGGTGTCGATGGTGTTGATGCGTCCGCCTTGGGTAAATGCAAAACGCTGGGCAATCTTGGGCAATTGCTCTTTGCCTGCTTTATGAACCGGCGCGTCAGCAACGAGGATGATTACCGACAGGCGACCGTTTTTCCAATCCATGACCCGTTCGTCAGCAGCAAGCTGCATCGCCCGATGGATCGGTTCTTCAATCGCCCCGCCACCACTTGCATGCAATGAGTCCAGAAAACGCTGTACCACGGTCATGTTGTTTGTCAGCGGCTGCCATCGACGGCCGGCATTATCAAAGCTCCGATCATCGCCATAGTCCTTGTAGGCAACGACTCCGAAGCGGACGACTTTCATCGTTTCGTTGGTATCGCCGAGGATGCCGGTGATCACCCCCATGATCTGGCGGAGTCGGAGTTTGGCTTGTTCGAGATACGGCTTCATCGAGCCGGTGACATCAATGACCAGCACGATATCCAGGCCGCTGCCTCGCCACTGACCGACCATTTTCTGGAAGCCTTCACTGGTGCCATCAAGCAAGCCCATGGGGATGATCTGCTGATTGTCATTACCAGCAGATAAGTCACCCGCCGAAAGCTGCTGCATGAGAATGTCGGCCTGCTGAGTTGGTGATGAAAGGTGCTCAGGCAAAGAGACTTTGGGGGGCTGCACCTGCGTCATAAGCTTGGGTTGGATCATTGGTGTCTGGCTGAGCATCGTCTTGAGTTGCTCTTGGGGGTCAATACTGGTGGGGTTCCCCTCTGCTGCATCACTGCTGCTGACCGGCTGAAGTTCCTTGCTGATCGACACCGACAAATCAGCAGGCGGTTGATAGGGTTGCGTCACCGACACCAATGCAAGCATCGCCAGAATGCTGCAGTGAAACACAAGTGACAGTATCCAACTCAGACCCTCGCGTCTGAAGGATTGCCAGCTGTTTTGGGTTGTGTCATTGGCTTGTTTCATGGCTTATCAAACTTGGTTGGCTCTCACCACAGAGGCACAGATTTAAGACAGAAAATTCTCTGTGTCTCTGTGACTCTGTGGTCCATTTTTGGACTTACTCACCTTCAACTGCTCCCACCGCTAATGGACTTTTGGCGAGGCTGACTTTATTCATCGGGCTTGCCAAGACTGCATCCACAGCCTTTGAGACTTCAGCGATAAGCACATCGCCCTGTGACTGCACCACCACCGGCAACTGTGGCAAGTTGATCTGCTCTAGTGTCTGTGTGATGGCAGAATAATCATTGGGTAACAACTCACGTTGACCGAGTGTAATCCCCACCATCTGCTTATCAATATTGCGTAACGTGATTACCACCGATGGAGGCAGGTCCCCTTGTGCCAAACCTTGTGTCAGTGTCGACGTGCGATAACGCATCGCCACATCATGCTCAGCACCAAACATCGAAGCGCTGATAATGAAAAACGTCAACAGGATAAACACCACGTCCACCATCGCGGTCATTTCAAACGGCTCGTCGGTCTGCATCTGTGGTTGAGGTTTGAACATCATGGTCTAACCCCCTTGTCCTGATCCTGGGCGCGAAGAATCACCATGTCCAAACCGGCACGACGACTCACATCCATGAGCGTGTCGAGTTTGTCAAACGTCTGATTCTTGTCCGCACGAATCACCACGCGCAAATCACGGCCTTGATCCAATGATTGTCGCTGAGCTTGCCTTAAGTGCATGGCAAGTTGGTTAATCGACATCGGTTCATGTGCCACAATCACATCACCTTCGACGGTGAGATTGATCACGATCTCCGCAGGTAAAAGTTCCTGGGATTGGCTTTGCTCAATGACCGGCAAATCCACACTGCGCTCATCAAGACTCTGCAACGACTGGGTGACGAACAGATAAAAACAGATCAGCAAAAACACAATATCCACCAAAGGCGCGACACCCGGCGTGGCAGGTTTGCCAGGCAGAGTCGGGTTAAAGCGGATCGCCGTTCGGTTTTTAAGCTGCATGTGTTGCATAGGGAATTTTGGATTTCGAATTTTGGATTTTGGATTTGTGCAAGCATGCATTGATGCGTCATTGGCAACGCTTGCGTAAATTCGAAATCCGAAATTCAAAATCCGAAATCTGCCTTTCTATCACACTTTCTTCTGTTGCTGTTGAATCATCTGTTGTTGTCTTGTTAACACCACGGCGATAACGCGGAGGATGCGTTCGCAGATGGCGGAGGTTTCGTTGCTGACGCGGGTGACCTTGTCACGAAAATAGGCATGGAAAAAGATCAACGGGACTGCGACGACCAAGCCCATGCAAGTGGTGACGAGTGCTTTGGAGATACCCACTGCCAAGTCGTCCGGGCCTGCGACACCTTTGGATAACCCCAGTACCTGGAAGCTGTCAATCATCCCCACGACGGTCCCCAGCAGACCGAGCATAGGGGCGATGGATGCAATTAAGCCGATGAGTCCGACGCGCTGATGCAGTCGAGTGAGCTGGCGATTACCTTCATGTTCAATGTGTTCGCGCACGGCATCAAGGCCTAACTCACCTTCCTCAATGGCATGAGAGAGTATCTGCCCAAGCATGCTGTTGTCGGCTTTACAGACGTTTTTCAACTCAGTGAAGTGGCCTTGACGCGCAAGGTCAACCGCTTGCCTGGAAAGATCATCAGGCAGCAAATCGTCCTGACGGATTTTGACAAATGCGTCGATGACCAAACCCACCCCGACAAAGGACAGAAGAATGATCACAAGACCAATACTCCCACCTGCGAGGATAAAAGCAAAGAGACTCGATGGTGTGTCCGCAGCGGTATCCGATGGCGCTTGGGCGATCATCGTCAGTGACGCAACAGCCAGCATCGACAGGCGAGGCCACGTCAATGAGCCAAGGCGCCGGCGTGAAAGTTGACAGTGTGATTCGATCATGGTTTTTGCAGTCTCCCCAATAACTCAACGAGTTGGTTTGCCAGTGCATCATCTCCGATGACTGGATAGAGCGTCAATGTGACTTGTAAAATTTGTCTGGCGGCCTGATTCTGTCCCATGGCTGTAAGTGCTTGCGCAAGACCCAATGTTGCTTGCCACCATGTGACCGTAGCAGGTTTTTGAAGCGTTCGAACCCGACGGAAATGCTCCGCAGCCTGCTGGTTTCGCTGACTGCGGGCATAGGCAAGTGCAAGCCACAAATGCGCATCCGAGGAGTCGGGCATTTGCTTTACGACATGCTCTAAGACCTTGGCAGCATGATCGATGTCTTGTCCTTGACCCAATAAAGCCTGTCCAATGATCAGGTTCAATTGGGGGTGAGTCTCTGCAATGAGGTCTGGGCCCAATAGCGTCAGACACAATTCCCATTTGTTTAATTTCACCAATGCCTGGGCAATGCGTATACGTTCGGCAGTAGAAGGTGATGCATTCCATGCCTTGATTGCAAGCTCTGAGGCGCGTTCTACCAATAAGACATCACCACCACGACGCAACGCCAACTCAGTGAGTGAATCGACAATCAATGTCCATGCCTGCGACGATAAAGCAGCATCACCATGCGTATCCTTGAGCAGTTCCCATAGTTGATCGGGTTGATCAGCTTGAATCAGAAACAAGGTCCGCAGTTGCAGCTGTGACTCGCCGAGTAATTGCTCAGCCTCATCAAGCAATGTCATCGCACGAGTAGGCTCCTGGATCATTTGTGAAGCGCACATCCGAGCCTGTAACTGCAGCAGTCCGCCAGCAATCTGCTTGTCATGTTTGATGGCAAGAGACGTTTGCCTGGCTGTCTGATCGAGCAGTTCACGTGCAACTGTCACGCTCGCATCTGACTTGATCCGCCCGGAGGAGACCGCCTCTTTGAGTTGCTCCCATTGATTTGAAGCAGTGATGTAGTACAGGTAGACATCATCGCCCCCAAGGTCTCGATGCTGAGCGATGACCGTCGCAGCCGAAGCAAGCCCCTCGTCGGACTGCTCAAGACTGACCCATTGTTTGAGTGCTTCGAGTCTTGCTGCTCTTGAAGGATGCGTCTGAACCAGTCGTGATAATGCTGCTCTGGCTCGAATACGGATGCTGGGATTATCAGTGGTGATAACCTGTTGGTAGAGGCATTGAGCGTACCATCTTGCTGCGGTGTGTTTGAGTGGATCGACATCATCAATCATTCGCATCGCTCGGGCGAAACAGTCCACTGCCACAGGCAGTTCGCCAGCCTGCCAAAGCGCACTGCCGTACACCATCAGGGCTCGGACATTAAGAACCGAGGGGTCGGGAACCTGGGCCTTGATTCGGTCAACTGCCTGTTTGGCATCAAGTGTATCGACCAACAGCAGCACCCAGTCATTGCGCTGCTGGGGACTGACCACCGGGATGTTTGATGCCAATTCCAGCTGCACCATGTATTGCAATTGCACTGCTGCAGGTAAGTCCGACTCACGCAAGCGATCCACTGCCAGGAGCACCTGGGGCGCCTTGGGATTGTCCATCGCCAACGCCACCGCAGCCAACGCTTCGATGCGTTTCAGAGACCTAAGCCAACTGGTCTGTGAGACAAACGATGGATGATCAATCCATTTAATGGCCTGCGTCATCGCTTTGTCAGGCTCAGTATCCAGTAGAATTTCCAGGGATTCAATCACCGCTGCGCGCCAAAGATTACTCGCAGACGCATCAGCTCGATCCGGTATCTGCCGCAGCAAGGGTTCAATGATCTTGCTGGCATTGTCCAGTTCACCAAGTAGTCGGTAACAACGTGCCAACCCCACACGTGCCAACTCCGCGTCCTGGATGCTGGCAAATTTGGATCGCATCTCTGAAAAGATAATCACTGCACTATCCAGATAAGCCCGACGGGTCGGATCATCGGATGTACGCTTCATGGCAGTGAGTCGGTACATCTCGCCGGTGACGTAGGCAATGCGAGCCTGCTGTAAGCGAGTGAGGTTGCGATCCTGTTTTGAAAGTGGTCCCTGAGCAGCACCGAGTTGATCCAGATGGTCATCCACCAACTTGTCAGCAAGCTGTAACAACTCCAGTCCATGGGTGAGCAGTTGACTGGCACGATCATCGCCAACGGGTAATTGATGCAGGTCCATCGCGACTTGTCTGGCTTCATCAAGCAGTGGACTGACCTGCTTGACTTGTGCATCAACGGGGCAGACGCAAATGAATGACAACATCGCCAGTATAAGGGCGACTCTCAAAACAGCAGTCGACTGTGCGGGCGCCCGATTCATGTCAGGCCGATTGGCTATCGCCAAAATAGAGACAAGACGTGCTTGCACTGGGTGGTTTTGCCCCATGTTGGTCAAAGGCAATTCACCAGAGGATGGTCAATTTGCCAATTGGGTGAGTCAGTGACAAACCCCTGTCACTGGTTAGGCAGGCAAGGCAACTACATCAATGCATTCTACAGGGTTGACCACAGGTTTGGCTAGTTTTACAAGGGTAATTTGTCGGAAGTTTTAGGCATCGAACAGGTTAACTGGATTGGGGGCCGACTTCTCAGCAGAGCTTACCCTTGCTGTTGCAACCATTCCCACTGCTTGGCCATGCCTGCTTCCAGACTTGTTTGCGGGGCATAGTCCAACTCTTTGCGTGATTTGGACAAGTCTGCCCAGGTGACATTCACATCACCAGGCTGCATCGGTTGACGGTCGATGATCGCTTCTTTGCCGACGACTTTTTCCACCGTGGCGATGAGCTGTGCAAGGGTCACCGGTGAGTCGCCACCGAGGTTATAAATGTGATAGCCGTTGCAGTTGGCCAACGACTTGCGGATACCTTCGACGATATCACCCACGAAGGTGTAATCCCGACTGGTCGAACCATCACCAAAGACCGGGATGGCTTGTCCGCTTCCAACCATACGCAGGAACTTGTTGATCGCAAGATCCGGCCGTTGACGTGGGCCGAACACCGTGAAGAATCTCAGACAGGTGATGGGCAGCTTATACAGGTGATGGTACGAGTGACAGATCAGTTCGCCTGCTTTTTTGGTCGCGGCATAGGGACTGATGGGATGGTCGACGTTATCGCTTTCAGCAAAGGGCGTCTTGGGGTTATTGCCATAGACACTGGAGCTTGAAGCGAAGAGGAATTTTCCCACACCGTTGGCAACGGCAGCATCAAGCAGATTCACCGTACCGTTGAGATTAACCTGTGTATAGAGATCAGGGTTTTCAATACTCGGTCGGACTCCCGCCATGGCCGCAAGATGGATGATCGCCTGAGGTTTATGTTTTGCGATGGTGTCCAAAACCGTCTGTCGATCACGCAGGTCTGCTTCGACAAGGGTGTAGTGATCCTGTTTAAGAGCATCTGCGATATTGCGACGCTTGATTGTCGGATCATAGAAGTCACAGAAGTTATCCAAACAGACAACAGGCGTACCTGCAGCCAGGAGTTGGTCTGCCAGCGAAGAACCAATAAAGCCTGCTGCACCGGTGATAAGAATGGGTTGTTGTGCCATTGGGATAGTGTAGCAAAAAGCGGATTGAGAATGCGATAGCACAGTGTTTTGACAGAGAGTCACACAGACGCACAGAGAATCAGAGAATCATCTGCCTTGACCTCTGTAACGCTGTGACTCAATGTAAATGCCATCACATTTGATCATCTCCAGCAGTCAACATTCAACCAGCACGTTATACTTGAGTGTCTTAAATCTGATTCACGGAACCATCATGCTCATTTACGCAGGTATTGACGAAGCTGGCTACGGCCCCATCCTCGGGCCTCTGGTTGTCGGTCGCTCGGTCTTTGCGCTGCGTGATGCTTCGCCGGATCAAACGCCCAACCTATGGGATTTGTTGCATGGGAGTGTCTGTCAAAAGCTCAGCGGTCGACAGGGGCGTATTCCAGTTAACGACTCCAAAAAGCTCAAAACCAAAGCCGCAGGTGTCCGGCATCTGGAACTTGGTGTGATGAGCTTTTTGAGCACCTACGCAGATCGTCCTGCGGACATGGGAGCATGGCTGGATCAACTGGGTGAAACCACCCATCACCAGCGACATGCCCTGCCCTGGTACGACGGTGATTGGCAGGCACTGCCCACCGCCAACACCGATGCGCAGATCGGCGTGGCAGCGAACATGCTCAAACATGACATGAAGGATAAGGCTGTCAAAGTTCTGGACATGGGCGCAGCCGTTGTGCTCGAAGACCGATTTAATCACATGGTCGCCAACACCCGTTCCAAGGCCTCACTGAGTTTCACATTCGTCGCCGGACATCTGCAATACATCTGGCAACGCTGGGGCAAGCATCACCCCCAAGTCGTCGTCGATAGACAGTCCGGCCGAACACGTTATATGAACCTGCTCCGCCAAGTCTTTCCAAACGCTCAATTGACGATTATCGAAGAAACCCCCAAGAACAGTCACTACCAATTACAAACCCCTCAAAAGAGCATGCAGGTCCGCTTTACCGTCGATGCTGAGCAGGCCCATATGCCCGTCGCCCTGGCATCAATGCTCAGCAAGTACACCCGTGAACTGTTCATGGATCGACTCAACGCATGGTTCATCAACCATCAGCCGGATCTCAAACCCACTGCCGGCTACGCTCAGGATGGCCAACGTTTCCTTGAAGACATCGCAGGCCTGATGTCCGTCCTGAATATCGAACACAGCAATCTTGTCCGTCAAAGCTGAGTTGAACAAATTCAACTTTATCGGATGTAGCCTGTCTCAATTAGCTGTTGCAGCTTTGGTCTTTTGCGATACGCCAGCAACAAAGTGAATTAAAAAAGACATCTTTATCCGCTATAACTTAAGTCCAGCTAGGACATTTCCGATGGTCAGGGCAATACGTTCCCGCATACTTGAGGCAAACTAGAAAGCTACACATGAAAATCAAGACCAAAGTCATCGGGATGGCCCTGGCAATTATTCTTTTGTCAGCGGTCGGGGGATCAATGGTGATCTGGAACATGGTCAAAGCCAATGAGCAATTCGCCTATTTTGCGGATGTCTGTTGGCCGTCCACGGATATGGTCATGGAAACCGACATTGAACAAATGGCTGCCTTGCGAATGATTCTGCATCCAGAATTAATCACCGATAAAGCTCAGTTCACAACCGATACCAAAGCCATTATCCAAGAGCTTGATGAAGAATGGGGCAACTCTGTACATGATCCAGCACGCGTCAAGCAAATTCGTGCTTTACTGGCTCAATTCACCAGTCAACTCGACAGCGCACTGGCCGGTGAAAATATCAAAGAATTCGTCGCCATGAGTAATGAGCTTTCGGACATACTCGAAGCGACTGAAGGCGAATATGACGTGGTTCGTAGTGAGCATTCAGCCAATGCACGAAAGACCTTGGCTTCGGCAAGTTTTGTCTCCATTGCATCAGTGGTCGCGTGTACTTTGGTCGGTATCTTCCTTGCCTTTGTCATGGCAGCACAGATCAACCGTCCTATCCGCAAAACCATCAACATGCTCAAGGACATGGCTGAAGGTGAAGGTGATCTGACACAGCGAATTGATGATACCCGCAAGGATGAATTAGGTGAGTTAGGCCACTGGTTTAATACCTTTGTGGGCAATATTCAAACCGTCATCCGCGAAGCCATTTCAACATCCGGGCAGGTCTCCAGTGCGGCCCATGAAATTGCAGCAACCTCTGAACAAATGGCAACCGGCATGCGAGATCAATCCATGCAGGCCTCGCAGATTTCTTCCGCCATTGAACAGATGGGAGCCTCGGTCACCGAAGTCGCCCACCAGAGTTCCGATGCCTCAACCAATGCCCAGGAAGCGGGCAGTCATGCATCCACCGGCCGCACCATCGTTCGTCAAACCATCGAAGGTATGAAAAACATTGCCAACATTGTCAATGACTCTGCTACGGCGATTAACGAGCTCGGCCAACGTTCAGAACAGATTGGCCAGATCATTGATGTGATTAACGACATTGCTGATCAGACGAATTTGCTTGCACTTAATGCCGCAATCGAAGCCGCTCGCGCGGGTGAACATGGCCGTGGTTTTGCCGTCGTCGCCGATGAAGTTCGCAAGCTTGCCGAACGCACCACCACTGCCACCAAGGAAGTCGCCCAATCCATTGAAGACATCCAGAACCAAACCAAGTCTGCCGTCTCGCGGATGAGTCAGGGGACCCAGAGTGTTGAAGAAGGTGTCGAAGCTGCAAGCCAGGCAGACGAAGCGCTTCAGCGAATCGTCACCAGTTCCAACCAGGTCACTGGCATGATCCAGAACATCGCTTCGGCAGCCAAAGAACAGACGACAGCCAGCGACCAAATCAGCAGTAACATTAACAGTATTAATTCTGTCACCCAGCAATCAGCCACGGGGATCACCCAGACTGCTACGGCAGCACATCAACTCAGCGGACTCTCAGAACAGCTTCAACAACTCGTGGGCCGCTTCAAAGTCGATTGATCCAACTCACAGGCAAACAAATCCCAAGACACCGCAGTCATTCAATTGGCTGCGGTTTTTTATTTGGCATATCCGACTATGCGCAAAATCATCCCAATCACAAAATCGACTAAAACACTTGATTTTAAGGTGTTTTTTGTGACACAGCATTGCCACCCCACGATCCAATGGGTATCTTCGTTTTTATGAATCCACACCTGCACCAAACGTTTATCGATCCACCGGCAACCTGGCGGGCGATTCCTTTCTGGTCTCTGAATGACAAATTGGATTTAACCGAAATCCGCCGACAGCTTCGAGCTTTCGACAAAGGGGGATTTGGCGGAGCTTACCTGCACAGTCGCGTTGGACTGCTCACTGAATACCTCGGCGACGACTGGTGGGACGCGATGGATGCCGGTGTCGATGAATGTGAAAAGCTAGGCATCGAAGCATGGTTCTACGATGAAGACAAATGGCCAAGCGGCTTTGCCGGCGGCATCGTCCCCTTGCAGGATGAAGCCTTCCACTCCCGGTATATGGCGCGCCTGACACTGGATCGCCCGATCCCTGAAAATGCCTTTGAATTAGGAACCGATGCGAACTGGCGATACCTTTGCTGCAAAGTGGATATGGGTAATATCTGGTTCAACGGAACCTGTTGGGTTGACCTGCTTAACCCCGACATGGTGCGCGCTTTTATCGACTGTACCTACAAACCCTATGCTCAACGATACGCATCGCGGGACCGCAAAATCCTGCGTGGCATCTTTACCGATGAGCCGCAGTTTAATCCACGTTGGCCGATTGATGACGCAACGCCTCTACCGTTCTCACCCATCATTCTTGACGACTTCAAAGATCAACATGGCTATGACCTGCGGGATCATCTCACATCACTGTATGAAAACGTCAACGACCAATCCCCACAAGTCCGACTGCATTACTTTACGACACTCGCGCGGCGGATGGAGAAAAGCTTCACCGTGCAACTTGCACAATACTGCGCTGAGCATGATCTGACATTTACCGGCCATTACAACGGCGAACAGACCTTCATATCCGTGCTGCAAAACGTCGGCAACATGATGATCCAATACCGACACATGCAGCAGCCTGGGATTGATCACCTTGGACTGAGCTTTGGGAACATGCCCGACATCCATGCGATGCGTTGCTTATCCAGTGTTGCCAACCAGTACGGTCAGCCACGCCGACTGTCTGAAATGTTTGGGATCAGCGGGCAGAACATGACTTTTGAGGATCGCTGCTGGATCGCCGAAGGCCACGCCATCATGGGCATCAATCACATCTGCCCGCATTTGACGTTGTATAGCCTCAAGGGGTGCCGCAAACGTGACTACCCACCAACCATCTCGCCACAGCAGCCGTGGTGGGACTTTAACCGCAGCGCCGAAGACCGCATGGCAAGAAGCGCGATGCTCTCCAGCCAGGGAGAGTATGGAGCGGAACTGTTGGTGATTCACCCGTTGGAAAGTGCCTATGTCGAACTGGCTAATGGGAGCCACGGGCCACAGGATAAACTCGACGCGCGCTTCAATGATTTCATGGCCGTCATCAAATCTCTGCAAAACAATCACCGTGATTATGACTTGGGAGATGAAGAAATCCTCAGCGATATCGCTGCCGTCGAAGACGGCATGCTCATTGTCGGCAAGATGCGATACAACACCGTGGTCCTCCCTCCCATGGCCACCATCCGCCCAAGCACCATTGCCTTACTCAAAGCATTGATCCATGCCGGTGGCAAGGTTATCGCCGTCAACACGCTGCCACAGTGCGTCGACGGATTGATTAATCATGCAGCTTTTCAGGACATCGCCAAGCAGATCACTATCACCAACTCTGATCAATTGGCAACACACCTTGCCACGATCAACCCACCTGCGGTCACTGTGGCAGGTGAGGATTCAGATCAAATATGGATTCACCGACGCATCGTCAATGGCAAGCCACTGGTGATGCTGCTAAATCGCAGTCGACTGAAAACCATCACCGTGACAGTCACCATTAACGACATCAACGATGCTGTGCAATGGGATCCGATCAGTGGTCAGTGCAGTCCAACGTCTACGCCTACGGTGTTGACACTGGCTGCGGCACAAAGTGTGTTTATCAGTGACGGCAGCCTGTGTCCGACCGAAGCTCGCAGTGTACAACAATCAAAATCAACTCAGGTCACAGAGACAATAGCCTGTACACAACCAACGGGGATCATGGCATTGGATGACAATGCGATGACGTTGGACTTTGCCAGCGCCTCAACCGATGGCGGGCAGACATGGCGGCAAGCGGAACCGGTGTTGGGATTGCACGAACGCTTCACGCGCGACAAGTGGTCAGGCCGACTGCTACTGCGTTTTACAGCCGTTGCCAAGGATGCCATCAAACAATGCGCACTGGTCGTTGAGCAGTCGGAAATCTACACAGCCATTCGCATCAACGGTCAACTGATACAAGCCAGTGACAAGGTCTTCTGGTGCGATCGGACGATGCATCGTTTAACAATTGACGGATTGATTGTAGAAGGTGAAAACATCATTGAGTTGGAATTGGATTACGTTGCGCCTGTGCAGGATAGTCTGGATGCAATCGCGCGGTATGGCAGTGAAATTGAGAGCGTGTATCTGGTTGGAGACTTTCAAGTCAAAGCCCATGTTTCGGATCAACCAGCAGCACCAACTGAGCGCAGCACGCAACCCATGCTGCCGGACGTGAAGGTGCACCGATTCAGTTCGTTTGAATTAACCAGGTCCGGTGAAATTCAAGCAGGCGAATTGACGCTAGCCGGATACCCGTTTTATGCAGGTCGTATGGCGATGTCGTTTGCGTTTAACGTCTCAACGATCAAGTCCGGCATGAGGTATATGCTCAGGCTGGACCCGCCTAACGCCATTGTCGCCGTGCCGAGTGTAAACGGCCAGGAACTTGCTGCGATCACCTGTTGCCCCTGGGAGTTGGATATTACCGAGCAGATTCGAGTTGGCGAAAACCAATTGACTTTGACGCTGGTCAACTCGCTGCGCAATCTGTTGGGGCCGCATCATCATCGTGATGGCGAACTCTCACGGTTGACTCCTCAAAGTTTTGGTGGTGGGTTCTCCTGGGCCAGTGGCGGACCAGGAGACAGCGAGTGGTACGACGTGCGGTTGGAGCGTGAGCCTATCATTTGGCGTGATGACTATCACATGATTGCTTTTGGACTCAAGGGTTTGCCACGGGTGGATGTGTGCCATTGAGTTTATCGAACAGTAAACTGCTGCGCAGTTTCAGCAACACACAGTGTTGCAGCTATTTTTTATTTACAATACGCTACGATTGGATTCCGAACTCACTAAAATGCGTCTTACG
>MDTD01163094.1_pt1 | contig 35602 bp, 34 predicted proteins | sample 811221 | NCBI WGS metagenome assembly MDTD01 (sample SAMN05326646, study PRJNA326480) | marine metagenome | isolation source: seawater | place: Pacific Ocean: South West | collected 2011
GTCAGAATTATCTATAGATTTAAATGTCTTGGCAGATGGAAATATTTCTTTTTATAAAAAAGTATCTTCTGAGCAAGGATATGATTTCTTAAAGTTTAAAATAAATGGACAAAAGGTAGGTGAGTGGTCTGGTATAGATTCGGATTGGACTTTATCTACTTTTCCCGTAAGCGCAGGGCAAACAATTTTTAAGTGGGAATATGATAAGGATGGTGGATGGTCTGAAGGAGAAGATTGTGCTTATATAGATTATATTGTGTTCCCTCCAATAGATTTAGGTTCCGTTTCTTTAGAGGAAAATCTTACTCATATTAATTTGTTTCCTAACCCAAATTTGGGAAGTTTTAAGTTGTCATTCTCCGATAAAAAATATCGAACAGCTAATCTTTACGATATAAATGGGAAATTAGTTTTCACTAAAAGTAATTCTGGAAGTATAAGTTTTGATATTTCAGATAAAACCTCAGGAACATATACAGTTAAGATTTTTCCTGAAGGAATAACATATCAAATAATTAAAAATTAGTGCCAAAAGCTCTAGGGATAGATTATGGAACGAAAAGAGTTGGAATTTCTATTTCTGACTCTTCTCAGTTAATAGCAACAGGACTTACTACAATTGTAAATAAAAATATATTTCAATTCCTAAATGAACTGTTTAATAAACAAGATATAGATACAATAGTTATAGGTGATGCGAGAAATTTGGATGGTAATAAAACAGACAGTAGTTTAGAGATAGAGAAATTTACAACTAAGTTAAAAAATAAATATCCTAATAAACAAATCAGTATGATAGATGAAAGATTCACATCAAAGATTGCATTTCAATCAATAATTGAATCTGGAGTGAAAAAACAAAAAAGAAAAGATAAATGTTTAATTGATGAGGTTAGTGCTACTATAATACTTCAAGATTACCTTTCCTATAAATAGTTTTATTTATTCATATTTTTTAGTAATATTGTATTCTTAATAAAAAACATAATTAATATGAAAAAACTTTATACTTTATTATTTACTAGCTTGTTTATATTTAGTGCTTCTTCACAAACTAGCTACTGTGACAATTTTGACAGTTATACAAACCTTAATATCCCTATTGCTGAAAGCTCAGTAAATTGGAATACCTGGGGGGAATTAATGACGGGTGCTAATCCAGCATTAGACGATGCTTTTATGTCAAATAATCAATCCTATAGTGGGTCAAATTCCTTATATATTGATGAAATGTCAACTCCTATTCCTGATGTTGTTTTATTGTTTGATACATTGTCAATGTATTCACTTGGATGGAAAAATAACACCGCTTTTAATACTATTCAATCATATGATTCTATGCCCGGTTCATTTGCTGGAAGCTGGGGAGCACTCCCTTCAACACCATACACTACAGGAACATTTGAGTATTCTCATATGATGTATATTCCTGTGGGTAAAACAGGGTATTTTAATTTTCAAGCTGAGAATGTACCAGGAACTGAATGGGCTCTGGAAGTTAATTTAGATGCAAATGGTGGAATAACTATGAGTAACACTGGAGGAGCTTCATTTAATTGTTCTTATCCAGGAACTGGAGTATGGTTTGAAATTAAATTTCATCTTGATTTAACAAATAATGTTTGGGAGGTCTTGATTGATGGTGTATCACAAGGTGTTTTTTCAAACCCAATTAATAGAATTGCATCTTTAGATTTATATCCAAATGCAAATTCTGCCTATTATATTGATGATGTTTGCTATAATTATGATACAACTCAAATTGTTCTACCAAATCTAGATTTAGCATTGTCTAACATAAATTCAATTAGTGGTCTAGCCAGTCAGAATAGAGATGTATTGGTGGATGTAATTAACCTTGGTTTAACTACAATTACATCATTCGATATTGATTTTGATTACAATGGTAACATAATTTCTGAAAATGTTTCAGGAGTCAACATTCCTATGTTGTCTTCATACTCTGTAGCATTTACAAATCCTATTGTATTAGCTGGAGGTTCAAATACAGCAACTGCTACAATTTCTAATGTTAATGGATTAGGGCCAGACAATGTACCTTCGAATGATGCTTCTTCCACAATTATTTCTGCAGTTGAACCAACTCCTAATAAATTAGTCGTTGGAGAGGAAGCGACAGGAACATGGTGCGGATGGTGTCCAAGAGGTGCGGTTGCACTAAATTGGTTAGAAAAGGATTATTATGGGTATTTTCAAGGAATAGCTGTTCATAATGGAGATCCAATGACAGATACTGACTATGATGCAGGAATGGCTGTTGGAGGATACCCTTCTGGATATGTAAATAGAGGAGCGGAAGTAGATCCATCTGATTTTGAATTAGATTTCATGCAAAAAATTACAAGTCCAATTTCTGCTACCTTCAATGGTTCAGCAGTTGCTACAGGAAATGTAATTAATATAGAAATATCTGCAACAGCTACAGCTACTATAAATGGAAATTGGACATTTGCCTGCGCATTAGTTGAGGATAGTGTTACTGGTACTGGAGGAACTTGGTATCAGTCTAATTCTTATGCTGGAGGAGCCGTTGGTTCATTAATAGATGTTGATGGTACTGATTGGTCTACTTTGCCAAATTGGGTACCAGATGTTCAGATGATATATAGACATGTTGCTAGAGGAATTCAACCTTCATTCAATGGTGGAGCACTCCCTCAATCATCTTACAATGTTGGAGATATATTTACTCAAAACTTTCAGTTTACAGTTGATCCTACATGGGACATAAGTCAAATGCATGTCGTAGGTATGTTAATTAATAATGGACAGATAGATAATGCTGTTTCATTACCAGTTTCTATTGCTACTTCATCTGAAAATATTTTTTCTGAAGTAGATTTTAATATTTATCCTAATCCAACAAATTCTATTACTAATTTATTTCTTAATTTGGACTCTAACAAAGAAGTTTCAGTTTCTATTATGAGTATAGAAGGAAAAATAATAGCAAAAGGAAATTATGGTATAATGAATGGTACTCATAGATTAACTTTTGATGTATCTAATCTATCAGAAGGAATTTATATTGTTGAGGCTGTGATTGGACAAGATATAATAATAAAGAAATTCATTAAGGATTAATTTTCTATATTTAATAAACAAAAACCCATCTAATAGATGGGTTTTTTTATAATTTCTTTTTTAAATACCTTCCTGTCAAAGAATTTATATCTTTTATTAGATTTTCTGGAGTTCCTTCAAAAATAATCTTTCCTCCGTTATCACCTCCTTCAGGTCCAAGGTCAATAATCCAATCAGCACATTTTATAACGTCTAAGTTATGTTCAATACAAATTACAGAATGACCTTTTTCTATAAGTTCATTAAACGAATGTAATAATTTTTTGATATCATGAAAATGTAGACCTGTTGTTGGTTCATCAAAGATGAATACAATTTTTTCTGAATTTTCACCTTTACCCAGAAAAGAAGCAAGTTTTATTCTCTGAGCTTCTCCACCACTTAAAGTTGAAGAAGATTGTCCCAACTTTATATATCCTAAACCAACATCTTGTAATGGTTGAATTTTTTTAGATATTTTTTCTTGATGGTTTTGTTGGAAAAATAATATAGCTTCTTTGACGGTAAGATCTAATATTTGTGCGATATTCTTTTTTGCAAATTTAATATCTAGTATTTCTTGTTTAAATCTATTTCCTTTACATTCTTCACATACTAAATGTACATCTGCCATAAACTGCATTTCTACTGTAGTTTCTCCCTCTCCTTTACAATTGTCACATCTTCCTCCATCTACATTAAATGAGAAAAATCCACTTTTATAATTTCTTGATAAAGAAAGTTTTTGTTTAGAGTATAAACTTCTTATATCATCAAATGCTTTTATATAGGTAACAGGATTAGATCGTGATGATTTTCCGATTGGATTTTGGTCAATGAACTCTAATCTTGAATATTTCTGAGTATTTAAATAAGCTTCTTTATAATTTCTTTTTGCTGAACTTTGTCCATTAAATAACTGTTCCAAAGCTGGTTTTAAAGCTTGCTTAATTAAGGAGGATTTTCCAGATCCACTTACTCCAGTTATTAAGGTGAAACACTCTAGTGGAATCTTAATTTCCATCTGTTGAATGTTGTTAATATTTATCCCGTCAAGATGTATACAATGTTTCCATTGTCTTCTATTTAATGGAGTTTTTATCTTTTTAATTCCTGATAAATATTGAGTCGTCAAGCTTCTTTTTTCTTTGTGTATTTCTGATAGTTTGCCTTGAAATATTAATTCTCCCCCATGAATTCCTGCTTCTGGGCCTAGATCTATAATATGATCTGCCTGTTCCATTATTTCTTCATCATGTTCAACAACTATAACAGTGTTTCCAATATCACGTAGGTTTTTTAAAACCTGGATTAGATTTTCTGTATCTCTTGAATGAAGTCCTATTGATGGTTCGTCTAATATATACATTGATCCAACCAAACTACTTCCCAATGAAGTAGCGAGATTAATTCTTTGACTTTCTCCTCCTGATAGTGTAGAGGAACTCCTAGACAATGTTAAATAGGAGAGTCCTACTTCTTTTAGAAAAGTTAGCCTACTCTTAATCTCTGTTAGGATTCTTCCTGCAATTTTATTTTCGGATTCAGATAATTTTAAATTTTTGAAAAAATATAAGGCTTCATTGATATTCATTTTTGTAATTTCATCAATAGATTTTAAATTGATTTTTACATACAAAGCATCTTTTCTTAATCTAGATCCTTCGCATTCATCACATTCTGTTCTACCTCTGTATCTCGCGGATATTACTCTGCTTTGTATCTTGTGTTTTTCAGAATCTAATTTTGTAAAGAACTGATAGATGCCTTTACATTTTCCTTTTCCATTCCATAAAATATCTATTTCTTCTTCTGAAAGTTCAAAATATGGTTTGTGAATAGGGAAATTAAATTCTGAGGAATTTTCTATAAATCTTTCTTTCCATTTTGAAAGCTTTAGTCCTGACCAACAACTTACAACTCCTCCATAAAGAGATAATTCTTTATTCTTTATTATTTTATTTTTATCTAAACCGATAGTCATGCCAAACCCCTCACATTTCTTACAAGCTCCATAGGGATTATTAAAAGCAAATAATGGAACAGAGTTCTTTTCAAACATCATTCCATCCAGTTCAAATTTATTAGAAAAATGATGATCTTTGTCATGAATCCACACAATACATTCTCCTTTCCCTTCAAAAAATGAAGTTTCAACTGAGTCGCTTATCCTTCTTTTATTTTCTTCTATATTTTTATCGACAACAATTCTGTCTATCACAAGATATATATCTTTCAAATTTGTAGAAGAATCTTCTAAAATAGTATTTATTTTTTCTACTTTATTGTTAATTAATATTCTAGAATATCCTTGTTGAAGTAAGGTGTTTAGTTTTTTAATTTCACAATCCTCTAGTTTAGTTGTAAGTAAACAAACAGTTTCTTTTTCTTGTCTAAAAATAAAATCAACAATATCTGATATTTGATGATTTTTTACTTCCTTTCCTGATATAGGAGAGTATGTTTTTCCTATTCTTGCATACAGAAGTTTTAAGTAATCATATATTTCAGTCACTGTGCCCACTGTAGATCTTGGGTTCTTAGAGATTACTTTTTGTTCTATAGCGATTGCAGGAGATATTCCGTTAATAGCTTCAACATCTGGTTTTTGTAATTTCCCTAAGAATTGCCTTGCGTATGATGATAAACTTTCGATATATCTTCTTTGACCTTCAGCATATAGTGTGTCAAAGGCTAGTGATGATTTTCCAGAACCAGAAACACCTGAAATTACAACTAGATTATCTTTAGGAATTTTTAAAGAGATATTCTTTAGATTATGAAGTTTTGCTCCAATAATTTCAATATTTTCTGTTGATTTTATACTCTTTTTACTCATTCCTTTTACTCTGAATTTTGCAAATTTAATCAATAAGATTTGGATAAAACAGAAACATTAATTATATTTGTACCGTATAAAACACAGATATTAACTAAAACTTCCTATATAGACAAAATTTTACTTTAAACTATTTATTAATTAAAATTAAGTAAAATGATGTCTGTTAATCAATCTGATCAAATCCTTGTAAGAGCATACTTAAATGGAGATGAAACTGCATTTGAAGTATTAATTAGAAAACATAAAGATAAGGTTTTCGCATTTATTCTATCTAAGATTAAAAATTATAATATTGCTCATGATGTATTTCAAGATACATTTATTAAGGTTATTAATTCTTTAAAAATGGGAAAATATAATGAAGAAGGAAAGTTTATTCCATGGGTAATGAGAATTGCTCATAATTTAGTAATTGATTATTTTAGAAGACAAAAAAAAACAAGAAGTATTGCTCCTACGGATGATTTTGATATTTTTGATATAATTTCAGATAATGAAGACAATGCTGAAGACGAAATGATAAAAAGTCAAATTCATACTGATGTTAGAAAGCTTATTGAAAAACTTCCGGAGGATCAAAGAGAAGTTTTAAAAATGAGGTATTACAAAGATCTTAGTTTTAAAGAGATATCAGAAATTACAAATGTAAGCATTAATACTGCATTAGGTAGAATGAGATACGCAATATTAAATTTAAGGAAATTAGTAGAAAGGCACAACATACAATTGCAAATAAGTTAAAATTAAACAATATAGATCGTTAAGAGTCGTTATTTAAGTATATTAACAAAAATATACTATATGAAAAAAAACTCTACTCTATCTTACTTGCAGGATAAAAACCCTTATTTAGAAACAAAAAAAACAAAAAAAAGGTTTAAGGTTAAAGAGCATATAATTCAAACAATTCTCTCTTATTCCAAATCTGTAAAGTGTATTAAAACACGTTCAGTTGGTGATGTTTTATTAATAAATAACTAAGTGGTTTTGGTTTTTTATTTAAAGGTCGAATAATTTAATTTGTTCGGCCTTTTTTTACTTTTGTAAAATGAAAAAACAAGAAAGAGTAAATTTGTTTATTGACTATTTTTCTAAACATTTGCCTGAGGCAAAAACAGAATTAAACTATACAAATGCATTTGAACTCACAGTAGCTGTTGTTCTTTCTGCTCAATGCACTGATAAAAGAGTGAATATGATTACTCCAAAGCTGTTTAAGGAATTGCCTACTCCAGAAGTAATGTCAAAGGCCTCAGTAGATTTTATATTTGAATTGATCAAGAGTTGTAGTTATCCAAGAAACAAAGCAAATCATCTTTCTGGTTTGGCAAAAATGTTGGTTAAAGACTATAATTCTAAGATACCTCAAAGCTTAGATGAGTTGCAAAGACTTCCTGGTGTTGGTAGAAAAACAGCAAATGTAGTAGGTTCTGTTTATTTTGATATACCAGCAATGCCAGTAGATACTCATGTTTTTAGAGTAGCTAATAGGATTGGTTTAACTTCTAATGCAAAAAATCCATTGCAATCAGAGATACAATTACTTAAATTGTTTCCTAAGGAAAAACTAAATATCGCACATCATTGGCTAATTTTACATGGAAGATATGTGTGTAAGTCTAGAAGAGCAGAATGCGAAAAATGTGGTATAACAAATTTTTGTAAATCCTATAAAAAACTGTAATAGATGAAATAAAATTCTGTTAATAAATACAATGCACTTTTCTTTTATTTTGATAGATATTTTCTGTTTTTTGTAATAAATTAAATTATTATGAGTGATAAAGAAAAGACAGCAAAATTGAAGGCTTTAGAGCTAACTTTAGGAAAGTTAGAAAAATCATATGGAAAGGGTGTGGTTATGAAATTAGGAGATAAAGTAGTAGAAGATATAGAATCTATTCCTACAGGATCCGTAGGTCTTGATTCAATTTTAGGGGTAGGAGGTTATCCTAGAGGTAGAGTGATTGAGATTTATGGCCCTGAATCTTCTGGAAAGACAACTTTAACTATACATGCAATTGCAGAAGTCCAAAAACAAGGAGGAATTGCTGCGTTTATAGATGCTGAGCATGCTTTTGACGCAGGATATGCGGCAAGTTTAGATGTAAATATTGATGATTTACTTATTTCTCAACCTGATAATGGTGAACAAGCATTAGAAATTGCTGATCATTTAATCAGTTCAGGAGCAGTAGATTTAGTGATTGTAGATTCAGTTGCTGCTTTAACTCCTAAGTCTGAGATTGAAGGAGAGATGGGAGACAGTAAAATGGGACTTCACGCCAGATTAATGTCTCAAGCTCTTAGAAAGTTAACTGCTACTATAAATAAAACAGGTTGTACTCTTATATTTATTAATCAATTAAGAATGAAGATTGGTGTAATGTTTGGATCTCCAGAAACTACGACTGGAGGTAACGCCCTTAAATTTTATTCTTCTGTACGTCTTGATATTAGAAGAATAGGAGCGATAAAAAATGGAGATGAAGTTATTGGAAACAGAACTAGGGTAAAAGTGGTTAAGAATAAAGTTGCTCCGCCATTTAAAAAGGTTGAATTTGACATAATGTTTGGAAAGGGTGTTTCTAGAAGTGGCGAGGTGTTAGATATGGCCGTCGAATCTGGACTAGTAAAAAAGAGTGGTTCATGGTTTTCTTATGGCGAAACTAAATTAGGTCAGGGAAGAGATGCTGTTAAAACAATGATAGAGGATAATCCAGAGTTAATGTCTGAATTAGAAGTAAAGATAAAAGAAGCATATACTGCTGAGTAATGAGGTTTAATCTTTTTCTGTCATTTGTATTACTTTTTTCTTGTGATTCTATCGATCATAAGAATTCTGGGAATTCTAATTCGAATGAAGACCCAATGATTATAATCTCAAGTCAGATTGAAAATGATATCACAAACGATGCTCTTTACTTGAAAAGGGCAAAAATTAATATTGAAAGAAACAGATATAAGGAAGCTTTAAAAGATTTAAATTTAGCTCATTCTTTTGATACAACTAAAGCTGAAACACATTTCTTATTAGGAAATGTGTTGTTAGAACTTGCAAAAAGAGGGGATGGAAGTGAAGAATCTTTAAAAAAGGCTTCCAAACATTTTTACACTTCTGTCAAATATGGATACAATCTAGCATTGTCGTATAAAAATGCGGGAGAGATATTTATGCATAGAGGAATTATTGATAATAGAAATACAGAGTTGTTAAATACATCTATTCAGTTATTAGAAGAGTCAATTAGAGTAGATGCAACCAATTCTCATACATTTATTTTACTTGGATATGCTTATTCAGAAAAAGATAGAATAGAGGAAGCTATAAATTGTTTTAATAAATCTATAGAACTGAATTCAAATAATGAGGAAGCGTATTTGCAATTAGGAAATTTATATTTGTCTATGCAAGATTCTTCATCTATCAATTTTTATAAGAAAGTATTAAATTTAAATTCAGAAAATAGATTAGCTTGGTATAATTTAGGTCTTTCTTATCATATGAATGGAGAACTATCTAAATCTCAAGATGCTTATCATAAGATCATAGAATTTGGAATAAAAGATCAGTTTTATATAAATGCGAATGATAATCTTGCCATGATGTTTATGGAAGATTTAAAGGACTATAAGAATGCTTTGAATAATTATCTAATTGAGATAATAAGGGTGAATCCGAATCATACTTTAGCTTTGTTTAGAATAGGAATTTGTTACCAATCATTAGGAGATGTTAGAAATGCGGAAGAATATTATAGAAAAACTTTGCAAATTTCACCAGATTTTGAGGAAGCTAAAACTAGATTAGATAAATTACTTTCTGATAATGAAAAATATAAATAAATGAGTTTGCAAAATACAATAAACGAACATATTAAAAAAGCAATGATTGCTAAAGAGAAAGATAAATTAGCGGCATTAAGGGCGGTAAAATCTGCATTTATTGTAGAAATGGCTAAGGATGGCTCTGATTCAGTAGATGATGATATAGCTGAAAAAATTATTACTAAATTGGTGAAACAACGAAAAGAATCTGCTTCAATATTTTCAGAACAAGGAAGAAAAGATTTAGCAAAAGATGAAATTTCACAGCTAGAATACTTGCAGGTTTATTTGCCTGAACAAATGACTGAAGAAGAAGTCAGGAAGGTTGTAAAAGAGGTTGTTTTACAGTCAGGAGCATCTTCCCTTGCAGATATGGGGAAATGTATGGGCTTATTGATGGATAAGTTAAAGGGAAAAGCAGATGGGAAACTAATATCTCAATTACTAAGAGAGGAATTATCTTAATAGATATATAATAATGTATAAAAAAAGGAGACTCGAAAGAGACTCTCCTTTTTCTTTTTATATTAATAAATATTACTTTACTTTATTTACTATAGCTTTAAAAGCTTCAGGGTGGTTCATAGCTAGATCAGCGAGAACTTTTCTATTTAATTTAATTCCATTCGCATTAATTTTACCCATTAATTGAGAATAGGACATTCCATGTAATCTAGCACCAGCATTAATTCTTTGAATCCATAGTGCTCTGAATGTTCTTTTTTTGTTCTTTCTGTCACGGTATGCATATTGCATCCCTTTTTCTACAGCATTTTTAGCAACTGTATGAACATTTTTTCTTCTTCCAAAGTAACCTTTGGCTGCTTTAATTACCTTTTTTCTTTTAGCTTTTGCTGCTACAGAGTTTACCGATCTTGGCATTTTTTCATTGTTTTTTGGTATTTAGTGGCTTTTTAAATTTTGCACTTGAAACTAAATACCTGGTTAATTACCTAATTATTTATATTAAAGACCTAACTGGTGCTTGATGTTGTTCATATCTGCATCATGAACTAATCCAGTTTTTGTTAAGTTTCTTTTTTGTTTAGTACCCTTTTTAGTTAGGATGTGACTTTTAAAAGCATGTTTTCTTTTAAGTTTTCCTGATCCTGTAAGCTTGAACCTTTTTTTAGCTCCCGCCTTTGTTTTCATTTTTGGCATTCTATGTTAATTTTATTTGTTCTTCTTTTTTGGTGCTATCATCATAATCATTTTTTTACCTTCTAGCTTAGGCATATTTTCTATAACACCATAATCCTCTAACGCCTGAGCTAATTTTAAAAGTAAAATTTCACCTTGTTCTTTAAAGATAATCGTTCTACCTTTGAAAAAAACAAATGCTTTTACTTTAAATCCGTCCTCTAAAAAACTAATGGCATGTTTTAGTTTAAAATTAAAATCATGTTCACCAGTATTTGGTCCGAACCTTAATTCTTTTACTACAACCTTTACTGTTTTTGCCTTAATGGCTTTTTGCTTCTTTTTTTGGTCGTATATGAACTTTTTGTAATCTATTAACTTGCAAACCGGTGGTTCTGCTTTTGGAGAAATTTCTACTAAATCTAAATCCATTTGATTTGCTTTATGTAAAGCTTCTTTTAATGATACTATTTTAGATTCTACATTTTCTCCTACAATTCTAACGAATGGAGCTCTGATATTTTCGTTTATCTTATGAAGATCCCTATGTTCTTCTCTTTTTCTGAATTGCTTTCTTGCGATACCTCTTTGTTTTTAGTTATTAAATTTTGTTACCTTTTCAATTTCTTTATTTATGGTATCAATTAGTGTGTCAACTTTCATATTTCCTAAGTTTTCTCCACCATGTTTTCTTACCGATATAGTTTCTTCTTCTTGTTCTTTTTCTCCTACTATGATCATGTAAGGAATTTTTGATACCTCTGCATCTCTAATCTTTCTTCCTGTTTTCTCTGACCTTTCATCAATGCGACCGCAAATATCGTAATTTTTTAGTAATTGCAATACTTTATTTGCATAATCATGATATTTTTCGGAAATAGGAAGGATTATAACTTGTTCTGGTGTTAGCCAAAGTGGAAAGTTTCCACCACAATGTTCAATCAGAACTGCAACAAATCTTTCCATAGAGCCGAACGGTGCTCTATGTATCATTACAGGTCTGTGTTTTTGATTATCTGCACCAGTGTACTCTAGTTCAAAACGTTCTGGTAAGTTATAATCTACTTGGATAGTTCCTAATTGCCATTCTCTTGCTAGAGCATCCTTAACCATAAAATCTAGTTTAGGTCCATAGAAGGCTGCTTCACCATACTCTATAACTGTTTCTAATCCTTTTTCAGAAGCTGCTTCTTTAATCGCAGTTTCTGCTTTGTTCCAATTTTCATCCGAACCAATATATTTTGTTTTATTTTCAGGATCTCTTAATGAAACCTGAGCTTTAAAATCTTTAAATCCTAGTGCTTTGAAAACATACAATACCAAGTCAATAACATTTATAAATTCTTGTTTTACCTGATCTGGCCGTACGAAAAGGTGTGCGTCATCCTGAGTGAATCCTCTAACACGTGTAAGACCATGTAATTCTCCAGATTGTTCGTATCTGTATACCGTACCAAATTCTGCAAAACGAACAGGTAAGTCTCTATATGAATATTGCTTGGATTTGTAAATTTCGCAATGGTGAGGGCAATTCATTGGTTTTAGGAAGAATTCTTCTTCCTCGTTAGGAGTTTTAATAGGTTGGAATGAATCTTCTCCATATTTATCATAATGACCTGAACAAACATATAAATCTTTGTTTCCAATATGTGGAGTTACTACTGGAAGATATCCGGCTTGAGTTTGTGCTTTTTTAAGGAAAATTTCCAATTTATCTCTGAGTTGTGCTCCTTTAGGTAACCAAAGAGGTAAACCTTGTCCAACTTTTTGTGAGAATGTAAAAAGTTCCATTTCCCTTCCAAGTTTTCGATGATCTCTTTTTTTTGCTTCCTCCAACATTTCAAGGTGAGCGTTTAGTTCTTTTTGTTTTGGAAAAGATATCCCATATATACGAGTAAGTTGCTTACGATTTTCGTCACCTCTCCAATAAGCACCCGCAATATTTAGCAATTTGATTGCTTTAATTATTCCAGAAGAAGGAATGTGAGGTCCTCTACATAAATCTGTAAAGTTTCCTTGAGTATAAAAAGTTATATTCCCATCTTCTAAATCTTCTAAAAGTTCTAACTTATATTCGTCGCCCTTATCTTCGAAGTATTGGATAGCTTCTGCTTTAGAGATATCTTGTCTCTCAAAAGATACTTTTTTAGCGACTAACTCTTTCATTTTCTTTTCAATTTTAGGTAAATCTTCTTTAGAAAGTACACGATCACCTAAATCAACATCATAATAAAAACCATTGTCTACAGCTGGACCAATTCCAAGTTTTACTCCAGGATATAAATCCTCTAAAGCTTCTGCCATAATATGTGCAGAAGAATGCCAAAAAGTAGATTTTCCTTCCTTGTCGTTAAAAGTATATAAGGTAAGTGTAGAATTGGTAGTGATAGGACGATTGGCGTCCCAAACCTCACCGTTGACATTAGCAGATAACACATTTCGTGCTAATCCTTCAGAAATACTCTTAGCAATATCCATAGCTGAAGTTCCGCTTTCTACTTGTTTTATATTCCCATCTGGAAGAGTAATTTTAATCATTATAATAATTTTAATGGTGCAAATATATGTAATAGAATTAGTTTTTTAATTTTAAAAATAACTATCTATAAAAATATTTAAATAATTTTATTCTAATTTTTAAACATATGAATGATATAAAATGAAACTATTTTAGATGGGAAAAGGTCAAGTGATAGTTATAAAATCAGTTAATTATAAATTAGCTGATTTAACAACAAAAGATTAAATTTACACTAAAAAATTATATGAAAGAAATTTAGATTTTTTAAGAGAATAAATAATTAACTCTGAATTACCCCAGGATTATAGTTTTCGGTAATAGGAGCATGATTAGCCGCTTCAATTCCCATAGAAATTACTTTACGCGTTTCTAGTGGGTCAATAATTGCATCTGTCCATAAACGAGATGCTGCATAATAAGGAGAAGTTTGTTTATCATACTTATCGGTAATTGTTTTCAATAACTCCTTTTCCATCTTTGAATCAATTTTCTCACCTTTTGATTTAAGAGAAGCTTTTTCAATCTGAAGTAATACTTTGGCAGCTTGTTCACCACCCATAACTGCTAAATGTGCAGTAGGCCAAGCAACAATTAATCTTGGGTCGTAGGCCTTTCCACACATAGCATAGTTTCCTGCTCCATATGAATTTCCTACAATAATCGTAAATTTAGGCACTACAGAATTAGACATTGCATTAACCATTTTAGCGCCATCTTTAATAATACCCCCATGTTCTGACCTAGATCCAACCATAAAACCTGTTACATCTTGTAAAAAGACTAATGGGATTTTTTTCTGGTTACAATTAGCAATAAAACGAGCAGCCTTATCTGCGGAGTCCGAATAAATAACCCCTCCGAATTGCAACTCACCTTTTTTAGATTTAATTATCTCTCTTTGATTAGCAACAATACCTACCGCCCATCCGTCTACTCTAGCATAACCGCATACTATTGATTGACCATATCCTTCTTTATATTCCTCAAAATCTGATTTATCCACTAACCTTTTGATAATTTCTCTCATCTGATAGGGTTTTGTTCTGTCTCTTGGGATTATTCCATAAATATCTCTTTCTTCTTCCATTGGAGGGTGAGATTCCTTTCTACTGAATCCTGCTTTTTCAAAATCTCCAATTTTATCCATTATCGCTCGAATTTTATCCAAAGCGTCTTTATCGTCTTTAGCTTTATAATCTGTTACACCAGAAATTTCGCAATGTGTAGTAGCCCCACCTAAAGTTTCGTTATCGATATCTTCTCCTATAGCAGCTTTTACCAAATAGCTCCCAGCTAAAAATATTGAAGCGGTTTTGTCTACAATAAGAGCTTCATCCGACATAATAGGTAGATAAGCGCCCCCAGCAACACATGATCCCATAATGGCAGAAATCTGAGTAATTCCTAAGGAACTCATTTTAGCATTATTTCTAAAAATCCTTCCGAAATGTTCTTTGTCTGCAAAAATTTCATCTTGCATTGGTAAGAACACCCCAGCGGAATCAACCAAATAAATAATTGGTAATCTATTCTCCATTGCAATTTCTTGCAATCTTAAATTCTTCTTTCCACTTATTGGAAACCAAGCTCCCGCTTTTACGGTAGCATCATTAGCTACTATAATACATTGTTTCTCTTTTATGTATGTAATTCCTGCAACAACACCACCTGAGGGACACCCTCCATATTCCTTATACATATCATAACCAGCAAAAGCCGCAATTTCTAAAAATTCAGCATCTTTATCCTTTAGATAATCTATCCTTTCTCGAGCTGTAAGTTTTCCTTTATCATGTTGTTTCTCTATCTTCTTTTTTCCACCACCAAGAGCAATTTCTGCATGTCTTCTTTTCATTTCAGAGATGAGAAGTCTCATCTTGTCATCATTTTTATTGAATTCTAAATTGACCATCTTGAAAATTTTTTACAAAAATAATGAAATTAAATTCTTTGTGTTTCTAAATAAGAAGTAGTTTCTGGTCCTAAATTAAATAGTACATCTACTACTGATAAATCAGATTGAAACTCTATTTTTTCAGAAAAAACTTGGTCATATGTATCCATTTTAATATTTTTAAATTTATGATTTCTGAAATCTAATCCATCAAATTTTCTTTTATATTCTGAGGTAAAATGTATCTTTTTTTCAGTTTGTAAAAAAGACAGGATTAGCTTAGTCAATCTTAAATTAAATTTGAACAAGGTAGATGGATTAGTATGATAAAATTCTTCTAACTGATCTTTATAATATTTAAAAAAAGGAGAGGAGTTATAAGATGATAGTAGAGCTTGCCAATGTATTTTTTGCCAATTTGATGTCTTAGAAATATTTATATCTGTAATAAGTGTTTTATCCGCTGATTTTCTCTTTTTAGGAATGCTCAGCATCTGAATTCCGTTAGAAGATAATATACTACATCTATTTCTTACTGATTGCTTTACAAAATGTTCCTTTGACTCAACAAAAACTTCGGATGATTGTAAAAGAATGCTATAGTAGGAAGCGGGTCCTAAATAAGAAATTGGAAGTAAAACTTTCAATTTATTTTACTGAATTGAACAATCTGTTCCATCTGATACCCTTCCCATATTTGTCATAACTCATCCATATAAATAAGGCTTTACCTACAATATGATTTTCTGGAACAAATCCCCAGAATCTACTGTCTGCAGAATTTTGTCTGTTATCTCCCATTAACCAGTAATAATTTTGTTTAAAGGTATAGTTTGTAGATCCGTTTACCTCTAACTCTGTTTTTATATTTAAGAAGTTATCCGGATTTCCCATTTCTTCTCCTTCATACCTATTAATAATTTGTTTGTAAAGAGCGATATTATCTTTGGTAATCACTACCTTAACTCCTTGTTTTGGAATCGTAAGAGGTCCATAGTTTTCCTCGTTCCAATTATAAGGATTATGTACAAGGAAATAATCTGGATTCATAACTTTATTGTTAAAAATGTCTCCTTGAGGACCAGTAGACCAAACACTATCAACATAGGGTTTTTTCTTTAAATCTTTGATGGCGCTTTCAGTAGTGTTTATTGCATATACATTTTCAAACCTGAGTTTTTGTATATCTGTTGGGTAGATGTCATAGTCCAGATATAACTTCTCTTTATTTAATCCTGATTGTGTTTTTACAAAATACCTTCTCTGTTTTTTCATCCATTTGTATTTTGTTTCTTTTTCACCGTTTATAAATAGAATTCCTTCTTCAATTTTTATCTCATCACCTGGAAGTGCTACACATCTTTTAACATAATTTTCTTTTTTGTCTATAGGCCTACCCTCCCTTTCTGCTGGCCAGTTAAAAACTACACAATCGTTTCTGTCCACGCCAATTGGAGATTGGGCATTAGCAATTTTCCATCCAGACATTCTGTGGTATGGTATTTGTAGCCATTCTAGATAGGATTTTCCTCCAATAACTGGAAGTGTATGATGAACCAATGGAAAGGATAAAGGAGTAATTGGTACCCTGGGTCCGTACGAGGTTTTACTAACAAATAAATAATCTCCAACCATTAAAGATTTTTCCATAGAAGGTGTAGGTATTGTATAAGCTTCAATGAAGAAAGTTCGTAAAATAGTTGCAGCAATTACAGCAAATAAAATAGCGTCTCCCCAACTTTTGATCCAAGATTTTGTTTTTTCTACTTTCTTCTTTCTTTTTTTCCAGAATGTGTAATTGATAGTTTTCCAAAAAATTATATCCCCAACAATAAATGGAATAAAGTACAGCCATTCTCCATCAATTAAATATACAATTAATACCCAAGCAATTGTGAAAACCCAGAAAAATTTACGCTTTTTAGATAAATTCCAATTGTCTAAGTTTTTTAAATCTTTTATCATTATCTTAAAAATTAATTTTACAAAATTAGAAATTTAGCGATAAATTTACTCCATAATTGTATAAACTTAAATGTGGTTTAATATTTATACTTATATCGTCTGAAACATCAAAATTATATAGGTGAGCATTTACTGATGCGTCTACTATGTTTAGGATGTAAATTCCCAACAAACTAAAATAAGATACATCTCTATTTCTTCTGTAATGATTTTTTAGAGTTTTAAGTTCTGTATACGTATATCCTAATTGATTTTCTCCTATTTCGTAACTCAATAGAGCAGCCTCTTTATAATTTTTGTATTTTTTGTTGTTTTCTTCAATAAAATAAATAGATGTAATAATTCCTCCATATACGATAGGTACTTTCCAATATTTTTCGGTGTAAATTTGTCCTGATCCAGGAAGTATTGCTGAAAATAGTGCTGCTTTTTTTGGAGATTTATCTTTCTTTATTTTCTGAGAAAAAACAACAGAAGATAGTAAGGTACAAAAGATAATTATGTACGCTTTTTGTTTCAAGATTTGTTTAGTTTTTCCATTAAATTTTTAAAATCTTCATCTGAAGTAAAAGGTATAACTATTTTACCTTTTCCTTTATTGTTTCGTTTCACTTCTATTTCTTTATCTAAATTTCTACCAAGTGTGTGGATAGCTTGTTGAGAATAAAAGGGTAAAGTAGTTTGAATTTTATTATTGTTTTTTTGAGTTTTGGATGTTTGTTTGTATCCAGTTTCGGCAAAAGTACGTACCATTTGTTCCAAAATACGAACAGAATGAGCATTTGCAATAGTATCATTACACAAACTAATCTGACTTTGTTTGTCTTTTACATTTATTAACGCTCTAGCATGTCCCATAGATATTTTTTCTTCTTTTAATGCGGATTGTATCTCTTCAGGAAGTTTTAATAGCCTTAAAAAGTTTGCTACCGTACTTCTTTTTTTACCTACTCGCTCTGAACATTGTTCTTGCGTAAGCTTACATTCAGTCATTAGTCTATGGTAAGATAAAGCGATTTCAATAGGATTTAGATTCGATCTTTGAATATTTTCTACTAGTGCCATTTCTAGCATTTGTTGGTCGTTCGCTATTCGTATAAATGCAGGAATTTGTGATTTTCCAGCCATTTTCGAAGCTCTAAATCTTCTTTCTCCAGATATCAATTGATATTTATCGTTTCCTAATTTGCGAACTGTAATAGGTTGAATAATTCCTAAAGTCTCTATAGAATGTGCTAATTCCTCTAGTTTTTCTTGGTCAAATTCTTTTCTAGGCTGAAAAGGGTTATTACTAATTTCGGAAATGTTAATAGTACTAATATTTCCAACAATATTATTTTTTTCTGATTTACTAGTAATATCTGTATTTGGATTTTTTAAAATAGATTCTAATCCTCTTCCTAAAACACTTTTTTTTCTATTCATTACTCACTAAGTTTTCTTCTTCTAATTTCTTTTGTTCATTATCTAGTATTTCAGATGCAAGATTTAAATAATTAATAGCTCCCTTACTTGTAGCGTCATGTATAATAATAGTTTCACCATAAGAAGGAGATTCTCCCAAGGTTACATTTCTATGAATAATTGTTTTAAACACTAAATCTTGAAAATGTGTTTTTACTTCTTCTACTACTTGATTAGATAGTCTTAAACGAGTATCATACATTGTTAAAAGTAGTCCCTCTATAGTCAACTCCGGATTTAGTCTTTTTTGAACTATTTTTACCGTATTTAGTAATTTTCCTAACCCTTCTAAAGCAAAGTATTCACATTGAATAGGTATAATTAATGAGTCAGCAGCAGTTAGAGAATTTAATGTTAAAACACCTAAAGAAGGAGCGCAATCTATAATTATATAGTCAAAATCATTCACAATTTCAGAAAGAGCATTTTTCATCATTTGTTCTCTATCTTCTTCATTTACAAATTCAAGTTCAGCACCTACTAAGTCAATATGCGCAGGAAGTAAGTATAAATTGGGACTCTTTGTTTCTAAAATTATGTCTTTTGCTTTTACTTTTCCAATTAAACATTCATAAACTCCATTTTCAATTTCTCTAGGGTCAAATCCAACTCCAGAGGTAGAGTTAGCTTGAGGATCTACATCTACTAATAGAACTTTTTTTTCTAAAACCCCTAAACCTGCAGCAAGATTCATTGCAGTAGTTGTTTTACCTACTCCACCTTTTTGGTTTGCGATTGCAATAATTTTACCCATCATATTTTTTTTGTGTGTTTCAAAAATACAACTATAATAGGAGATAGGTTATTTTAAAAGATATTCATTTATTAACAAAAGTCGGAAAGTTTTTAATAAAAAAAACCCATTATAAAATGGGCTTTTATTAGTTTTTATTTAAATATATTATTGGTTTTCTTTTCCTAAATCTTCAAAATTTACTTCTGTAAAATCAGTTGAGGATTTTTCTTTTGATTCTTCTTGTTTTGGTTCTGAAAAATTTTCATCTTTATGTATTGATATAACTTCTTCTCCTCTCTCATTTATTATGTAGTCAACCATTTCATTTAAGTGGTCCTTAAAATTTTGAAAATCTTCCTTGTAAAGGTAAATTTTATGTTTTTTGTAAAATGGAGTTCCATCTTCATTAAAATCTCTCTTGCTTTCGGTAATTGTTAAATAATAGTCATCAGCCCTTGTTGATCTCACATCAAAAAAATAAGTTCTTCTACCAGCTCTTAATGATTTTGAATAAATCTCATCTCTATTGTCTGCCATATTTTATCTTTTATATTTTTTAAAACTAATACAAATATATAAAAATAACTTAATTAGTTGATTTTATAGTCAATCTTAATACCGAACAATTTGCTTGAGTAGCAAATAAATCTTTACCTGTTCCAAATAATACACTTCTCCAAGTATCTTTTCTTGGAGTTCCTAGTACTAGTAAGTCGTATTCAGAGGACAGTTCTTCAACACACTCAAATGGATTATTAGAGCATTCAATACGTACCTTTGCAAAATCAGAATATTCGGATATATGTTTTTTAGAGCTATTCTTTAGGTTTAAAAGATCAGATTCTTTATAGTTTTCTGAGACAATATGTAATAATGTAAAATTTGCATTGTAGAAATTTGCTATTTGAGCAGTAGTCTTTATTAATTGTTTTAAATCTTTACTATTAGGTCTTATAGCAAGAACAATTTCTGAGAAATACCGTATTCCATTATCTTTAAATAGAGCAAAATTTGAATTGACATTGCTTAAGATCCATCCTAGTGGATTGTTGATTAGAAGTCCATTATATGCTCTACCATTCCATTCTAATACTAACCATTCTAAGAAATTTGACGCACTCATAGTTTGAATGGAGTGAGAGATATTGTGGGTAATTAAAGGTTCAAAATTTAAATTCGCATTTTGAAGTTTTCCAACATTGTTAATTTGCCTTTCAATTGATTTAATTTTTGCAGTTTTTGTAGTAAAAGCATCTAGTGAAGTCTGATCTGGAGCCTCAGTAATATTTACAACCTTAATCTTTTTATCAAGACTTAATGAGGTTCCTAGTTCAGTAAGATTTTCTGGAGAATATTCATTACCCAATAATGTAACAATTACAGAAGAATTGTCAGAATGATATTCTGAATCAATATCATAACCTTCAGTATTTATTGTCTTTAATTCATTAGTTTGTGTTTTCTTTTTTAAAAAAAGAGATAGAGCTGGTAAGTGTCCATAATTACCTAAAACACCAGATCTTGAAGATTTTTTTCCATAAAACAAATACAAGATGCCTCCTAAAATACTAATAGAAAATAAAACTAATATTGGCATTAGTCCTAAATAAAATAATAAAATTAATCCACTAATAATTCCAAATAATTGAATGTAGGGATAAAAAGGTGATTTGTATGAGGGATTGTACCATTGTACAGATGTCTCTCTTAAAATTATAACACATAAATTAACAGTAATAAACATCGCTACCTTAAATGCACTTGCTAGTTTGGCAATTTTTTCTATATCTAGAAAAAGAATGACTAGAGTCATAATAATACATGTAAAGAAAATAGTATTTATAGGTGTTAAATATTTATTATGAACTTTTGTAAATAGATTAGGTAACAGTTTGTCATTTGCCATTGCAAAAGGAAATCTTGAAGAAGCTAAAACCCCAGAGTTTGCCATAGATATAAGCGTGAGTACTCCAATAATAGCTATGGTTATTGAAAGCCATTCTCCAGATAAATTTGTTGCAAGAGTATGAATAGGTTTGTAGTCATCTTTTAATATATCTAATGAAACATTTCCAACAAGGACATAAGAAATAGTAGTGTATACAATTGTTATTAAAAATAGAGAGAAAATCATAGAAAGAGGCAGGTTTCTATTAGGATTTTTTACTTCACCTGCTATAGCAGCAACTTTAGTAACTCCTGCATAAGCTACATATACAAACGCAATTGATGCTATTAGCCCTTCCTTTCCATGCTTTATAAATGGATTAATATATTCTTGTTTAACTTGAGGAAACCCTAAGAACAATAATGAAATCAAACCTAAAATACTAACTATAACAACAAATAATTGAACTTTTCCTACTTTCTTTACACCAAAAATATTCAGAATCATAATTAAGAATAGAAAAATTATTGATAAGTATTCTATTGGAATAGAGGTATTAGTAAGTACCAGCAGATAAGCTCCAAAACCAACTAAACAAAATGCGCTTTTTAATAGAAGCGAGAGCCAAAGTCCAAGTCCTGATATAGTGCCAAATAGAGGGCCAAAAGCTCTCTCAATGTAAACGTAGGTTCCTCCAGATTTTGGCATTGCAGTTGCAAGTTCAGATTTTGATAATACTGCAGGTAAAATGCAAATAGCAGCAAGTAAAAAAGCAAGCCAAATAGAAGAACCTGTTTTTGCAGCGGCTATTCCGGGTAAAACAAAAATTCCTCCTAACATTCCTGCGATACTAATTGCAATTACAGAGGAAAGACCAAGTTTTCTTTTAAGTTTTTTCAAAATTTAATTTTTATGCAATTTAATAATTAATTTTTATATGATGATATCATTTTAAAACTATTGAATTGTTAGTTTTGCATTAAATTTTATCGAATGAAAAAGTTAGTACTTTCAGAAATTCATCAAAAATTAGGTGCAAAGATGGTAGATTTTGCAGGTTATTATATGCCTGTACAATATTCTTTAGGAGTAAAAGAAGAACATAGAATAGTAAGAGAAGAAGTAGGTGTATTTGATGTGTCTCATATGGGGGAGATATTTGTGTGCGGTGAGAATTCTTTAGAATTTTTACAAAGCATTACTTCTAATGATGTGAGTAAACTGACCCCAGGAAAGGTTCAATATACCTGTCTTCCAAATGATATAGGGGGAATAGTTGATGATTTTCTTCTATATATGTTGGAGGAAAATAAATACTTGTTAGTAGTTAATGCATCGAATATATCAAAAGATTTATCTTGGATAAAAAATCAAAATTCATTTGGTTGTTTGATAGATAATCAATCGGAAAACTACTCACTTCTAGCTGTTCAGGGTCCTAAATCAATTGACTTATTACAGGAGCTTACTAATATAAATTTATCAGAGATAAAATACTATAATTTTAAGATAGGGGAGATTTGTGGGATTGATGAGGTTATTTTATCAAGAACAGGATATACAGGGGAGTTAGGTTTTGAATTATATGTTAAAAATGAAGATGTTAAAAAATTATGGGAAGCCTTGTTTTTAACTTCAACACATCTAGAACCAATTGGATTAGCAGCTAGAGACACATTAAGATTAGAGAAAGGTTTTTGTTTGTATGGTAATGATATTGATGATTTAACCTCTCCAATTGAAGCAGGTTTAGGTTGGATTACAAAATTTACAAAGACTTTTATTAATTCAGAAAATTTGAAGAAACAGAAAGAAGAGGGGACTAAACGAAAGTTAGTTGGGATAGAACTTATTGATAAAGGAATTGCTAGAAAAGATTATATTATTGTAGATGAAAATAATCTTGAAATAGGTGTAGTTACCTCAGGAACTATGTCTCCTACACTTAATAAGGCTATTGCAATGGGATATATTTCTTCTGATTATGTTATATTAGGATTAGAAGTGTATATTCAAGTAAGAAAAAAGTTGATTAAAGCTAAGATTATTTCTTTACCTTTTATAAAATAATGTGTGAAAAAAAGAATATATCAGTTTGTTTTACTGCAGATCAGTTTGATAAATTTTCAGATGGAAAATCTACAGTGGTTGTCGTAGATTTATTAAGAGCAACTTCAGTAATATCAACAGCTTTCATGCAAGGAGTGAAAGAAATTATTCCTGTTCAAACATTAGAGGAAGCATTATTTTATAAGGGAAAAAAAGGTTATATAGTTGCAGCTGAGAGAAATGCAAAGCCAATTGATGGCTTTGATTATGGAAATTCTCCTTATCATTATATTAATGCAGATGTTGAGGGAAAAATCTTGGTACTTACAACTACAAATGGTACTAAAGCAATTAATAATGCGAAAGATCATAAAGTTATTACAGCATCCTATATTAATATAGACGCAGTTGTTCAGTATTTGTTAAAAGATAATAAAGATGTTATAATATTATGTTCTGGTTGGAAAGGTTTTTTTAACTTAGAGGATCCTATTTTTGCTGGAACTTTATCTAATGTACTTTTAGATTCTAATAAGTTTAGTTCCGTATGTGATTCGTTATTTGCCTCTATAGAATTAATGAAAAATGCTGGAGATAATTTATTTGAATATCTATCAAAATCATCTCACAGAAAAAGATTAAAATCTTTAAATATGGAAGAAGACACTAGATACTGTCTTTCTCCTCCTAAAAAATCAGATATCATTCCTATATTAAAGGGTGATAGATTAATAGTGTTATAATTTAAGTATTTCTAAAATACTTTACTAATAAATAATATTCTTACGAAACAATAGCTATGAATTTAATCTGATTGATTGGAAAATTATTCATCTACATATCATGAATTTTTATTTTTATCAAATAAAATTAAATATAAATTTGAGTTACTATTGATGAAACTGTGATTTAGCAACCTGTTTTTTAATAGGTTGAAGACTTTTCTCTCTCTTTTTTTGAATTAAAGTTTAAAAGATAATTGTAAAGTTGTTCGATGACATCAATTTTAGTTAAATGTGTATCCACAAGAAATACTAAAAGCTTTTAGGGCTCTTTGGTATCCTTCATCAACATTTTCAAATCCCAACATTCCAATATAAGTATTTAGATCTATATCTAAATGTTCTGTTATAAAAAATGAGGTTCCGATATTTATTCCTGCATCTATATCACTTACTCCAGGAATTTCTCCGTTAAAAGAATCTGCAGTTTTTTCTAAGCCTTCTTCTTCAACATATCTTACTAAATTATTAGAGATTAAATAGGAAACAGATGGACCTATAATAAGAGTAATTTTATCATTAGGCCTGAACTCAAAAAGGGGATCAAGAGTAATATAGTCCATTTTGAAAGTTTCTCTTTTAAAACCATATGTTCTTATTGTGTCTGCAGTGTATGTATTATCCCACTGTTGGTTTAATCTAGTTTCTGCTCCAAACTGAGAAAATGAAACTGTTGGGCTAATGTACCATCTTTTAGATATTTTTACATCAACAAATAGACCCGTTTTTATACCTGAATTGGCAATTTGACTTGGTTTAGTATATCCTTGAGTTGGTTTTTCAAGTCCAAAAAATAGATAGTTATACTGAGTAAAGTTAAAACTAGAATGATTATAACCCAATTTAATTCCGTAGTGTGGGACACTAAGATTTTGAGCATTTATTGTAAAGAAAATTGAACAAACAAAAAGTAAAATAAAAAGTTTTTTCATTATTAAAATTTTAGCAAATATAGGTAAAATAAACTATTACGAGTTCAACATTACAGGCATCACAAGCATTAGTGTTTCTTCACCTTCTTCCTGTCCATCTAGAGGTAGAATTATTCCTGCTCTGTTTGGAGCACTCATTTCAAGATTAATCTCATCAGAACCGATGTTGTTCAACATTTCAATCATAAATTTAGAGTTAAATCCTATTTCCATATCCTCTCCTTGGTATTGACAGCTTAATCTTTCTTCTGCTTGATTGGCAAAATCTAGATCTTCAGATGATATTTGTAGTTCACTTCCTTTAATAGAGAGTCTTATCTGATGAGTAGTTTTGTTCGCATAAATCGAAACTCTCTTGATCGAATTTAGCAAATCAGATGTAGAAATAGTAAGTTTATTTGGGTTTTCTTTTGGAATTACTGCTTCATAATTTGGATACTTTCCATCAATTAACCTACAAATAACCTTTGTAGAATTAAAGCTAAACATTGCATTGGTTTCATTATACTCAATTTGTAAATCAACATCTTCAGTGATTGTATTCTTTAATAGAGATAGTGGTTTCTTAGGAAGTATAAAAGAAGCGTTAGACTCAGAATTAAAATCATTTCTGATGTGTTTAACTAATTTATGAGCATCAGTTGCAACAAAGGAAATTTTTTCAGTTGAAAGCTCACAAAACATACCTGACATCACGGGTCTTAACTCATCATTTCCGCACGCAAATAATGTTTTGTTTATAGCATTTAAAAATTTTACGGAGTTTATGGTTGCACTAGTAGACGAACTTAGAGTAGGAGTTTTCGGAAATTCAGCTGCATTTTGTCCTGATAATTTATAGAGTCCATTTTCAGAATTTATTTCTATTCCAAAATTACTCTCGTTGATTAAAAATGTGAGAGGCTGGCTCGAAAATGTTTTTAAAGTATCTAAAAGTAGTTTTGCAGGTATAGCTATCTTTCCATTGTCTGTTGTGTCAACATTTAAGTTTGTAGACATTGTTGTTTCTAAATCTGAGGCAATAATATTCATCATCCCTTCCTCAAACTCAAATAGAAAATTGTCTAGTATTGGCAATGTGTTTCCAGAACTTAATACTCCACTCAATTTTTGTAATTCTTTTAATAACTCTGAACTATTAACTATAAATTTCATTTTTCTTTTTTGTTTTAAAATCTGCTCAAATATATTATAATGATTGTGGTTTTTTACCATTAAAAATCAAGAATTCTTCAAGAGTAATTAACACTTTGTTAAAAATATTGTTTTGTATGATGAATAAATCGGAATTATTGAAACTCGAATATTTATACTCAACAGAAGGGTTGAATTCTTTTTTAGTGGATTGAATCTTAGTTTTGTCGTAGATTAATAAAGAGTCAGTTGTTGACTTTGTTGTAATGTAAATCTTTTTAATTAAATCAAAATTATCCTTTTCAAGATTTGGCTTGTAGGCTCCACATTTTAAATCTTTAAAAGCTAGAGTCCAATAAGATAATAATGTTTTGTCAATTACAACTTTTTGTTCTTTAAAATTGTATAGACTTAGGTTCTCTAAATCAACAGTAAAGGATTGTTCAGGATTTATATTATCTTTAAAAACTATTTTTTTGATATCTTTTTTACTGTAATCAATAACAGCTGGAGTTCTCCAGATATTTTCATTGACTTGTATTCCTTCAATTCCAAATTTAGGGTTTAATATTCCTGGATTTCTGTCTGGGATATGCATGATGTATGCTGTTTCAGAATCTTCCATCATCATATATGTCCCTTGATAATCTTTAGTATTTCCTCCAATATAATAAGATCTTATTCTTTTATCATCTTGAAATAACTCAATTTTCACTCCAGTTGTAGCAATGTTTTTAATTACATAATCTATCTTTTTTTCAGAGACAGAACTTTTTATTCTGATATCCTCCATCACCTTCAAAGTATAATCAATTTGTCTTTGCCATACTTCATACTTGTTATTTACAGTCCAGTTATTTTTATTTTTCTTTAATAATATACTATTACCAGATTTGTCTGACATTATAATTTTTGATATATTAATGCTGTCATTAATTGCAAAATTTTTTTGATCAATCTTTTCATTTTTGCATGAATAGAGAAAAATTAAAGTTGTTAATAATACTATAGAAATAAAATTATCTTTTTTCATTTAATTTTGTTTTGTTTAAAAGTTTTATAAGTATTTCATCATCACACAAGTATTGTATAGAATTTAAAATGAAGTTAGTGTTTCCATCAAAAACATTTCTTCCGAAATGATAATACCCTAAAGGAAAATAAAAGTTAGGAGGGTTATGCAGATTGGCAATAATATCACCATCAGAAACAAGAATCATTTTATTTTTTTTTATGTTAATTTTTATTTTTTCATGTAAAATATCAGAGTAATTTGAATTAAATTCACCTTCTAATAAGACTGATGTTGGTTTTTTTCCTACAAATGAAGTTGATTTTTGTTTTACAATATCAAAACTAACTTTTTCTCCACACGTCTTAATGTTTGATTCTGCAGATGAACTTAATAAAATAGTAGATTTATCAGGCTGTGTTACAGTAACAGAGCTTACAAAATCTGTTAAAAGAGTATCTTCTAGTTTTCCTATTACATGAATAGGATTTGTAGACAATTTAGGTTTGTATTTCCAGTTTAAATATGCGATTTCGTCTTTAATATAAACAGGACTTTTTACACATATTTGATCTAGGATAAGATCTTTATTTATTTTTGCTCCATAATTAGATAAGTAGTCATCAAGTTCTAAATTATTTTCGTAGATTTCAAATTCTAGATTTCCATTAAAGTTGTTCATATCTGCTGTTGTTCCATCTATTAACCAGAATGTTTTTCCTCCATTCATAATAAATTGATCTATTAAAAACTTATCCATTTCAAAGAATTTTTTACTAGGTTTTGCAATAACAATACACTCATATTTTTTTAGTCGTTCTATTTGTTTCCATATATCTGGCTTATTAGTTTTGGAGTCTAATTCAAATGAACGTAAATCAAAGAAATCGACATCATAAAATTTAGATAAGGTATTTCTTATGTCCCATGTATTTATAGAATCAAGTTGTCCGTTTCCTGTTAAAAATGCAATCTTCTTTTTTTCTATTTGTTGTACAAGGTATAAAGATTCTATAAAATTATATTCTAAATAATTTATGGATTTATTTAGTTCTTCTTCTGTTAGTTCAGAAATTGTATCGTAAAACAAACTATTGTACAATAAAAAAGGTAGAGATTTTTCTCTAAAATTCACTACTGCATACGGATAAATTTTGTGATAATTTTCCTTGTTTTCAACCCAAATAGGATGTATCCCTTGACTGGATAATGGATTATATATTATATCTTCTTTTTCGTTAGTTTTTTCAGATATTGAAACAAACTCGAAATCGACTTCTTTATTACTTGAGTTTTTAAATTTTGTTAAAATTTCTTTTGTTTTAGATTGTAAAACTTTAAAATTTGGAGAAAGATCTCCATCCATGTAAATATTTATGTAAATCTTATCTTGTAATGTGTTTAAGATTGTTTTACTTTCTTCAAAAAGTAATTTTTCTGATTTATCATCTGAAATAAAACATGAACTAATTGAACTAATAATTAAAAATAATAGTGATTTTTTCATTATTTAAATTCGATTCTTATAATATCATAAATTTCTAAACCTAAAAGTTTATTTGCATTGCCTTGATTCATTGATATTTCTAAGTTTCCGTGTGTAGAGAAAATTGCAAGTCTTTCTCCTTCAGTAACATCTTTGTATTTACTTACAATTTTTGTAATTTTTTCCGTTTCTTTTCCGTATAATATTTCAAAATCTCTGCCCATTCCAATTTTGTTAAATAATTCTTTATTTATATTTGTTGTAGCGTTTCCATAACTATCAATATGCATAATATTCCCTTTTATAGAGTTTGGTGAAATTACCGCTTTAAGACTAGTGACTTTATTCTGAAAATCTGTTAAAGGGTTGCCAATCATTTCAATAGTGCCCCCTCTAATAAAATGACAGGCTGCTTTTATAAATACATCTTTAATTGCGAAAGTCAGAATATCACTTTCTAATGGAATGTTTAACTCAACTATTTTTTCTGGCAAGATTTCGTCAAAAATTAAAGAAAAAATTCCGTTATCAGGGCCTATGATAAAATGATTATCAGTTTGAATTGCTAAATGTTGATTTTCATTTGATAATTCTTCGTTGACACCAATAATATGTACGGTTCCATCTGGAAAGTTTTTGTAACAGTTTTTAAATACAAATGCAGCTTCCTGAATATCGAATTTTGAAATATCATTACTGATATCAACAATGTTAATATCCTTGATTTGATTGTAAATTTCTCCTTTAATTATTGCTACATAATGGTCTTTTGTACCTAAATCTGTTGTAAGAGTTATAATTGACATATATAGCTAATAAAAAGGATGGTGAATTTGTATTTTTTATTGTTATTTTGCAAGACCAAAAATAAAATAAAAATAGCAAAATCTGCTTTTTAATGAATGAAAAAATTATTGATATAGAAAAAATAGATTTAGTTGTATTATTTGGCTCTAATAATAGAAAATTACACAAGATAAGAGAATTTTTTCCTGATTTAAAACTTATTGCACGTGGAAATACTTTAAAAGTATTAGGAAATGAAGACCAAATTTTATTTTTTGAGAAAAAATTTCAATCTTTAATTGACCATATAAATCATTATAATAGACTTACATTAAGTCAGATAGAAAGATTGATAATGGAAGACGAATGTATGGTAATGGAGAATAAAAACGATATTATTTTACATGGTTCAGAAGGAAAACTTATAAAGGCTAGAACAGTTAATCAGAGAAAGATGGTTAGCGATATTTCTAAAAACGATATGATGTTTGCTGTAGGGCCTGCCGGAACAGGAAAAACATATACTGCAGTTGCATTAGCTGTTAAAGCATTAAAGTCAAAACAGATAAAAAGAATTATATTAACTAGACCAGCTGTAGAATCAGGAGAAAATTTAGGGTTTTTGCCAGGTGATTTAAAAGAGAAGTTGGATCCATATATGCAGCCTTTATACGATGCTTTGATGGATATGTTGCCATCAGAAAAACTAAAGGATTATTTAGAAAATGGAACTATACAAATAGCACCATTAGCATTTATGAGAGGAAGAACTTTAGATAAGGCATTTGTGATTTTAGATGAAGCACAAAATGCTACTACTTCTCAGATGAAGATGTTTTTAACTAGAATGGGAATTTCTGCAAAATTTATTATTACTGGAGATGAATCTCAGATAGATTTGCCACCAAAACAAAAATCTGGATTAATAGAAGCAAGAAAAAAACTAGAGAAACTTGATTCTATTAGTTTCATATATTTAGACGAAAAAGATGTTATAAGACATAAATTAGTAAAACAAATAATTAAAGCCTATAAAAATTAAAACTATGAGTAATTCAATTAAAGAAACCAATTTTAACTTTCCAAATCAGACTAAATTTTATAAAGGAAAAGTAAGAGATGTGTATACTATCGGATCGGACAAACTAGTAATGGTGGTGTCGGATAGAATTTCTGCATTTGATGTTGTACTACCAGAAGGAATACCCTATAAAGGGCAAGTTTTAAGCCAGATTGCTTCTAAGTTTTTAGATGCAACATCTGATATCGTTCAGAACTGGAAACAAGCTACTCCAGATCCAAATGTAACTGTTGGTAAAATGTGTGATCCTTTTAAGGTAGAAATGGTTATTAGAGGATATCTAACAGGTCATGCTTGGCGAGAATATAGATCTGGAAAAAGAGTGTTGTGTGGCGTGCCTATGCCTGATGGAATGTTAGAAAATCAGAAATTTGAGAGTCCGATTATTACACCAACAACAAAGGCGGATGTAGGACATGATGAAGATATTTCTAGAGATGAGATTTTAGATCAAGGACTAGTTTCAGAAGAGGATTATGTTCAGCTAGAAAAATATACTCAAGAACTATTTGCTAGGGGAACTGAAATGGCAAAAGAAAGAGGTTTGATTTTAGTTGATACGAAATATGAGTTTGGAAAAGATTCTAAAGGAAACATTACATTGATTGACGAGATTCATACTCCAGATTCTTCTAGGTATTTTTACATAGAAGGATACGAAGATAAAGTTGCAAGTGGAGAAGCTCCTAAACAATTATCGAAAGAATTTGTTCGTCAGTGGTTGATTGAAAATGGATTTCAAGGAAAAGATGGTCAAGAAATTCCTCATATGAGTGAAGAATATGTAAACTCAGTTTCGGATAGGTATATTGAGCTTTATGAGCATATTTTAGGAGAGAAATTTGTTAAAGCAGATATATCGAATGTTTCAGAAAGAATTGAAAAAAACATTTTAGACTATCTTTCTTAATCTAAAGTGAGTTTGTTTGTAGACATACTTTTTGTAATTTTTGTATTTACAATTTTTACTCAATTACTATATGCTCTATTCTTTTTTATTCGATTATCTTTTTATAAAGAAAAATCTAACTCCTTTAATAAAGGAATTTCTGTAATTATCTGCGCTAAAAATGAAGCAGATATGCTTTCTGTAAACCTGCCTTCATTTTTAGAGCAAGATTACCCAAAATATGAAGTAATTGTGGTAGATGATCAATCCGAAGATGGAACGAAATACATTTTAAAAGATCTAGAGAAAAAGTATTTTAATCTGAAAGTAGTAACTATTGATCCTCATGTAATTAGTAGAATAGGAAAGAAGTTCCCTCTTAGTATTGGAATAAAAACAGCAAAATATGATTATGTACTTCTTACTGACGCAGATTGTAAGGCCCATTCTAAAAATTGGATAAATAAAATGACATCCTCTTTCGAAAGCAAGGAAATTGTTCTTGGTATAAGTCCGCACAAAAAAACTAAAGGAATTTTAAATAAATTTATACGTTTTGATGAGTTTATAGTTATGTTGCAATATCTTTCTTATGCACTCGCGAAAATTCCTTATATGGGTGTAGGTAGAAATTTGGCCTACAAAAAGTCTTTGTTTTTTAGTGTAAAAGGATTTGCATCTCATATTCATATTCCATCAGGAGATGATGATTTGTTTATTAAGGAAGTTGCAACAAAAGATAATGTAGCGATTCAGATACATAAGGATGCGGATATTTTCACTCAGCCAAAAATCACTTTCTCAGATTGGTTTTACCAAAGGAAGAGACATATCTCTACGTCTAAGTATTATAAGAATATTCATAAGGGACTATTATTTCTTTTTCCTTTTTCCCAGTTTTTATTTTGGATAAGTTCTATTATATTGTTCGTGTTTCATCCGGATTTAATTATTATTTGCTCTTTATTTACTTTTCGGATAGTTTTGTATTATTTCTTGTATTTCCCTATTATGAAAAAGTTAAGACATTTTGATCTGTTTTTTATATATCCTGTTATGGAATTTTTAAGTCTTTTTGTTCAACTATTTTTTGTATTATTGAACAAACGTTATAAAACAAATAGTTGGAAATGAGAAAGAAACTAACCGATAAGGGAGAAAGAGATTTAAATCTTATAAATTTAGCTTTAGATACAGGAGACCCAAAGGCCTATGCCGAACTAATGAAACTTTATAGAGATCCTTTATATTTTATGATTTATGAAAAGATAGGGGATCAGGATATATCGAAAGATTTGACTATTGAATCTTTAGGAAAGGCTTTTAAAAAACTACATCTATACAAACCAGATTATACTTTCAGTACTTGGCTTTTTACGGTAGCCAGGAATCATTGTATAGATTACTTAAGAAAAAATAAACTACCAACTTTTTCTATTGATAAAATGTTGATAGATGATGAAGGGAAAAAGACAACATTTGATTTAGAATCGAAAGACCCAAATCCTGAACAGTTATTTATTAAAAAACAAAGGATAAAGATACTGAGAAGGATTGTGGATCAGCTGAAACCAAAATATAGAGATTTAGTAAAGCTCAGATACTTTAAGGAATATACATATGATGAAATTGCAGAAGAGTTAGAACTTCCTTTAGGAACAGTAAAAGCTCAATTACATAGAAGTAGAGAACAACTCTTTAAAATAATGTCCGGTGCAAAAGATAGTATTTAATGGAAGTTATTTTAAAGTATTTTCCTAATATATCAAAAAAACAGAAAGATCAATTTTCAAAATTACAAGTTCTTTATCAGCAGTGGAATTCTAAGATAAATGTGCTCTCTAGAAAAGATATTGATAACTTGTATTTGAAGCATGTATTACACTCTTTGGCAATTGCTAAAGTTATAGATTTTGCAGATGGAACAAAAATAATAGATGTTGGTACAGGTGGAGGTTTTCCTGGATTACCTTTAGCTATTTTGTTTCCTAATGTAGAATTTTTATTAGTAGATAGTATTGGTAAAAAGATAAAAGTAGTAAATGAAATAGCAGAAAATATTGGACTGAGAAATCTACAAGCGGTACACAAAAGAGCTGAGCAAATAGTAGGAAAGTTTGATTTTGTAGTCAGTAGGGCCGTTACTAGAATGAAAGTATTTCAGCAGTGGGTAAGAAAAATGATTTCTACTAAACAGAAAAACATCCTTTTAAACGGAATAATCTACCTTAAAGGAGGGGATTTAACCGATGAGTTGCAAGGAATAAAAAATGTGGATATTTATGATATTTCTGAGTTTTTTGAAGAAGACTTTTTTAAAACTAAAAAGATTGTTTACATTAATTACTAGTTCCCTTGTTGTAGTATTACATATCTAAAAATAGTATGAGGATTGTGTAATATTAAATTTATTTTCCTTATTGCAATTCTGTTATCCTTTTTCCAAGTAGCGTGATTTATTACCCATGCGGCCTTGCAGGAAGTTCTAGAATTTTTCATAATATGTTGTGTGTAGAATCTAAATATTTTCGGATTATTCTTTAACTCAGAAAAAACTTCCTATAAATTAAATCTACCACTAATTTGCTGTAATAAATCTTCTGACATAATTTTTAACTTTATTAGGCCAATTTTTGTCCATGCATGGTTTTTCTATCAAAATAAAAAATACAATAGAAATTAATAAGATACTAGATATTATAAAAATGGAATATAATCCGATATTTATTATTGGATTATCCGAAAATTGAAGAGATAAAAGAGGATTGCCAACAAAGCTAATTATTGAAAAATGTATCAAATAAATGGTATAACACATCCCACCAATATTTGTAATAGTCTTTAAAGAAAAGAATCGTATTGATTTTCGTAAAATAATATTGTAATAGGAAGAGAAAATTAATATTAATACACTAATATTCCATATAATTTTCAGAAAAAAAGAGTCAAAATATTTTTCATTACTACTAAAAATAAGAAGTAAAGCAATAATAGTAAAGCTGTTTCTTAAAATAGATGTTTTGTTTGTTACCCCTTCAATCAGATAAAAATCTACAAGTAAAAATCCTACTAAAAAGTACTGTAAATAATCTAATATAGATAGAAATGGAAGTGTAACTAATAAACTAAATACTGAAAAAACTATTATGGTGAATATTAATAGAAATCTCCTAGTTAGATTGTTATTAATACTGAAAAATAAAGATAATATTGGAGCTAAAATATAAAACTGAATTTCAATTTCTAGACTCCAAGCAACAGTATTGATGAGAGAAGGTTCCGCATAAATAAAATTATGCATGTAAGCAACAGATGCTAAAAAACTTTGAAATCCTTCTGTATTACTTAGGTTTTTACTTATAAAAATGTTTCCGATTAAGAGTAAAAACATAACTATAACATAAGGAGGTTCTAACCTGCTTATTCTTCTTAAAAAATAAGATTTTAGAGATACCTTATTCGAATCTTTTAAGTAATGCTTTGCAAATGGAAGTCCTAAAATAAATCCACTCAAAACAAAAAATAACTGCACACCAAAATTTCCATTTTTCAGAAAATTTGCGATAAAATCGAAATTATAAGTATTGTTGTATACAGATCCGTCCTTGTTCTCAATAAATCCGAACAAATGAAATAAAACAACCGATACAATTGCAACAAATCTTAATCCATCTATTTCCGGAATAAAGTTTCCCGAAGTAGTAATTCTAGATAGATTAATTTTACTTTTTTTCACAGAAATAGATTATTTCATCTTTAGGTAAAGCGTATCTTTCCACAAGTTTAGGGTTTAGTTCGTTAATAAAATCACTTTCGGTAACCTTAAATCCTGCTTTTTCTAATCTTTTTCCATAATCTAAACCAAAAAGCCTAACATGATCGTCTTGCCAATACAATCTTTCTCTTTCTTTAGGATCGGTTACATTTGGATCTTCTTCTGTTTTTGGGTTATTAGTATCAATAGGAACCTGAAAAATCCCCCAACCTCCAGGTTTCATTACCCTATAAAACTCTGTCATTACTTTGTGTGAATCTTCAACATGTTCTAACACATGATTACAAATTACTACATCAAAAGAATTTTCATTA